>Ga0209208_10002981_pt1 | contig 24354 bp, 26 predicted proteins | sample S1TSphfallax_3_FD_187694 | JGI IMG/M metagenome (GOLD analysis project Ga0209208, IMG submission 187694) | Host-associated microbial communities from peat moss isolated from Minnesota, USA - S1T2_Fd - Sphagnum fallax MG (SPAdes) (version 2) | ecosystem: Host-associated > Plants > Peat moss >...
GTTGAACCCTCAATGTGTTCACACTTGGGCCAACTACACAAGCTACATTAGTCACAATGAAGGAAAAGAAAATGTGTGCATGTCCAAACATTAAAAATTCATGACAAAAATTGTTGCATAAAAAATCACAATATATGTGAGAAAAACACAATTCCACATAATTTTTAAATCCTAATTCTATGGTGAACTTTCATCCTTGTTTTGTGTTTGAAACATATAATTTTCATTGAATCATTAGTAAATTCATAATGTGCTTTTCCATTTTTCCCTTTTTTCTTTTGTCATTTGTGCATATAATTTTCACATAATATTTAAATAATTGTAAGAAATCATAGAAATTCATACAATTTATGATCTATGAAACATAAACAAAAAAAGAAATAAATAGGAAATGCATAGTAACAAGGTGACTCCATCATGATTGTTTCCACATGCTAAATACAAAGGCAAAGTATCCATTTTCATTTTTTGCATTGACATATGCTCCTTTGCTTTTTTGCTAACAATTTTTTGAACAATGTCAATATATTAATATGAAGTTTAATGAGATAACACATTTTCATTTATCAACGACTTGTCATGTTAGATAAATAAAATTTTGCCAAACAGTTGTAATGATATGATGCAATGTGTAACATGTAATAAATCCTCTTTATTTCCACCAAGATAAAGAAAAGAAAAATCTTCCAAATGTTTTTGAAATGTGAGACATTGATTCATTCTTATATGAAGTTGAAACATGAGAAAACACAAAAAGAGTACCAAAAAAAAAACATTGTTGCATTCCATTCAACATAAATATCAAGCGGGGAACATTTCTAATTGTTGTAATGATGACCATTATGGACCCTATACTCGGTTCACATAAACCAATTTTGATTATCATTGTCACTTGAATTACCTCAACTAGATTTAACCATCTACATACATTCTCCTTATCTTTTGTATTTTTTACAATCTACCCTATCAACAACCCTAAAGCTTACCTATGTACTAACCATTTCCATGCATTCTACTCACCTTGTTAGTTAAAACCTTTCACTTATACACACACACCAAGCAAGCAAGAAGAACTTGAAAGTGATGAAAACAAAAATCCACAATTGCATAAGTATAGGAAAAATCATAAGAAGAAAATTTGGTGGAAATCATAAGGTGGAAATTTGTCACACTTCGAGTTATCATTGGTGATAGCTAGATCTAGTGAATTCAATGCTAATAAGATTAGGATTACTAGATCTAATCTTCACGATGGAGGCTCAATTGAACCAAGATTTTTGCAATGTTGTTTAAAGGGGATGATGATATGTTTGCTAGGATCTTTGATTGTCTATTGTAATCCAGTCAATTATATCATTGAAATATGGTTGCACCACATTGATATGGAAAAATACCATTAGAGAGAGAAGGATGCATTACAAAAAGAAACCATTAGTGATACAAAAAAAATCTAAAACCTGAACTTAGAAGGTTTCTCAATGATCAATGTTAATTGCATCAAACATGAAAAGATCATCTAGCATGTGGCAAAAGATGTAACCAATTTGATGAAGTTAGTATTGACAATATGCCACATTGTTTTGAATGAATAGAGAAATTTGTGCAACAGTAGTGTCGGTACCAAATTTTGACTTTGTGATACAAGGTTGCATTTCCTTTACTCTTTACTTTCAAAAGGAAATGGCCAGGACAAGAGAAATCTGATGCATGGAAGAAAGCTTACTGACAAGCTTGCACTGACATTGGAAGGAAACAGCAACATTGTTGAGTGTACAGTTGCCACAGTTTCTTCAGCTTGCTGGGCAAAACCTAATCACAATCAATTGCACTTACAGAGGATTGAAACCAAAGTCATCTGACCTGTTTGAGTACTCACACCTTTGGGTCTCTGGCAGGAAGAGGAAATCACGGTCATAACAGGGACCATGTTCAATAAAATGAAACAGTTGCAAGTCTGCCATACCATAATTGTAAACATCACTCATTTTGCAAATTGATATTTTGCATCAAACAAGTGGACTTACCTTCATTCATCTGCATTGTCCACCTCCAGTTGTTGAGGTTGGTAAATACATGTTCACAATGACAGCATCGCAAGACAAGCAGAGAAGGGAGCTGCCCTGCTCCAGACAATTTTGGTCTTGCTGTGTTTAAGACATTATTCCATCTCTGCAGGTGTTTACAGCTGGGAAGATAAAAATGGTATGTACACAACAATTCTGAAAATAACTCTCCAATTGCTAGCTTAAATGCCAGTGTCACAACCTATAAGAAATTACAATAATTTTTTCCAATTTATTGTCTGCTAATTCCACAACCACTATTTGCATCCAAACCAGTGGGTGCTTTTGAGACTGAGGATGAAACAAGGACCTCGCAATAATATATGACATCTCTCAAAATCATGATTAAGTGAAGAAGGGCAATCTTATGGGAGCAATGGAAAGATAGATCCCAAACATGGAATCCAAGCAATAAATCCCTGCCTCTGCCTTGGTCTACAGTTCTTTTCCAGCTGCATTTTCCCAACTTGGGTTACCCCAAATAGCCTCAGGGGGGGGATGAGCTGGTTGTGATCGACCCATTGGAAATTGCCAAAAGTCATCTGACATTGTCGATTCAAAGAAAAGCCAGAAGAGTAACGCTGAGAATAATATCAGGATCAGTACAATTGAATATAGTTGCCAATCTGTCAAACCCCCACAATTAATCAATCTGTAAGATCATGTCCAAGCTCTGCATCGCATAAATGCTCCACACTAGGACCTGACAGCCACCTCTAGAAACTCCTCTTCACTAATCAGAATTGGCCTGGAAATCTTTGCAATAACATACACACACACAATTTATTTTTTTTGGCATTTCTAGTGTGGTAACCTGAGAATTATCACTCAATTGTATGTTCTTGTTGATGTTAATCCATCTTGTTGCTAAGGAAGAGTTCTAAACATAGCTGCAAAAGAGACCCTAAAATCCACAATCCATGTACTTTTGTATTACTAACAACTAACAGAATCAAAGACAAGCAGAAGCATGAAAACCCAAGACTCAGAACATGGCAGTACCTTTCCATTCCCATTTCTCAATCACATTGACACGAGCAGTTGATTCAGCTCCGACTGACAACAATGCCCTGTATGGATCAAGAATGGTTTGTACCAGACATTAGAATGATTCAGGACTCATCTTGGACTACTGTCAAGAGCACAATTGCAACACTCTGTATCAATCTACTTACCGTCGTTGTTTTGAGAACTCTAAAGCAGTCACTGGAGCCACATGTGCACTACCAAAGCGCCGATAAACAGCCATGCTCTTGACGTTGACAACTGCAACATCGCCTTTTGAGTTCCCTCTACACACATAGAAGAACCTCAAACTGTAAAATACGTCTAGACCCCAAGTTTCAACTCCAATCCCCCAAGCCAGCATTCTAGATCACAGATGGTTAATCTGAGAGATACAATCAAAGATCCAACAATGCTTCAGATTTTCCTGCAAATCAAAATGTAAGGTAAATTGCAAAAGAGGTGACACTATGCATAGACTGTTTGTGAAGGGAGGTTCAGACAATAGAGACACCCAGCTTTTGAAAAGCATTTCCTTTAGTTTCTAATGGAGGGAAGCTGCAATGGTTCCCAATAGAAAATCCCCAAGAGATGAGTGAAGAATCCATACATGCCAATGTACTTGCCATCCCGAGTAACAGCAAGTGAAGAAATAGGAAAAACTGAAAGCTTTTTGTAACCCACTTTACTCCAATCACTTAAATCCCACACACCAACAGCCCCACCCTTTTTGCCTGCAAAAATACAGGTCAGTCAAATGTCATCTACATCCACTCAATTGTCTTGGCTTGCTCTTTTTGCTTCTTCCTTTGGGGTAGTGCTCTTCTAGTATATCTAGGTTGATTTCTTTAAGTTGAGAAAACATATCAGAGACCACTTTTCGAATTCGAATGAGGTTGAAAGAAAAAGTTGAGTATTTTAGACCAAATTATCACAGAAGCTTTGCATCAAAATAGTCCAATCCTTAGTTTTTTATCAGAGATTTCCATTCCTCTTTGATACTCCAAGGACCAATTCTAAGGTATCAGATGTATGCTCTAAAAGTACAGGAGAATACATTGCAAAATGCTTACTTTCAGTGGAACTGACAAATAAGAAAGGCAACTTTCCATCCCTTGAGAATCTGCAGTAGCTGAATTTCTCCTCCTGCACCATGTAACAGAATCAGAAAATTATCAGGGTTGGGTAGGGAAGGAAAGGAAGACCTTTATGGTTACATATGGGACCAACACCCTGAACTCAAAATACAGAGATGGAGAGACTAACAAATATCAATGTAATTTCACAGAGAAATGTCACAATTTTTTTGGGTCAGGTAACCAAACAATTATTGTTTCAGTTCTGGCAAATCCAAACCAGACACCACAAAATAACTGTGGAGAAAATCTTGTCAGTGTTGGTTACAAAGTATCAGGCTGTCACCTTCATTGTGAAAGGCAGTGACTAGCTGCCATTATCCCCCACTGGCTTTCAATAGTGTACAGGTTTGAGCGAGAGAGGTCAAAGTTTTACATAAGGGTTATGTGTCAGAAGAAATTCAAACTTAAGAAATCAATCCAAGTAAAGACTATTGCTTGCATGCCCCCCTGAGATGATACGGGAAATGAGATGTGACATTCTTACCTTTCTAGGAATCAAATCAGCAACCACCTTTACTGTTGCTATTTCCCACACTCGGCATCCCTTGTCCTCAGAAGTTGCTGCCAAATATGCTGAGTCCAAACTGTGTCCAAGATTAAAACACAACAAATTTCAAACATCACATCATGGACCACCCTTCTCCTGACACCACAACCTGAGACTGGTCAATATCACACTCAAAGAGCACAAAATCACCTTCTTGAAGTGGAGGGAAAACCATACATCTCACTACCTTTGCTCTCAGACTTTGCTTACTCTCTGAAACTTTGCAAAATGCTACCCAATGTCAACAGCAAGAAGGGACACCTGATGTCAAGGTCTTGAATTGACTTGAAAGCTTTCGGTTCATCCAAAATGAGCACTAAGCTGGGCCACTGAAAAACACGAACATGTCCATCCTACACATCCACATGTTTCCTCCTTCCCTCTATATCAGATGATTCACCCATATGCTGGCAAAACATAAAAAAGACCTCAAGTCTTCACAGTTTGTCAAAGAAACAGGAAACTTGACTTCTACATGTTGGAGAACTCCACAAACTCGAACAACTTCCCCAGAACATATGGATTTTGAGAATGTTGGCAACAATGTCAAAGCACAGATTGATATCCATCTTAACATTAGGTTAACCAACAACATCCACACAATCAGTCGAGAGATTTCAGACAATAGTAAGGAGGAGGTTTTTCTGTACCTTTCCACCAGTGGCCAGTAACAGACCATCACGATCAAATGTGATGCAGTTTTGCATTCCAATCCCTTGTAATGGGGAAAGCTGACTATCTAATGCTTTCAGCCTTGCACTCCCCACTGTTTGAATGTCAAACAGCCTACATCCAGGACAAATTCAAACACACACACACACACACAAAATGACAGTAAGCCTTAAAGCCTCATATGAATCCTCCAGAAACGAGCAGAGAATCCAAGAACCTACCACCATGACACCATTGCATGTGCATAAACAAGAACAGAGAGAAGAGCAAGACAGTGAGACACTTTCCACCCCCTAATCTAGATCAAAGAATAACTGGATTTTTCAGCAAGCATCTAGCATGTGCCCAAGATAAATCTGAATCCACAAAACACTTGCAAAGACCTCTGCCACCAGCAGAGTATGTAGCTCAAATGTCTCATGAAACATTTCAACATTGAGAACTGTTACTGTGTGTGTGGAGCATGTGGCGGATTGAAATCCACATGCTTGATTGAATACCATGTGCTTTCCAATGCAACAGCCATGTCCAATGGATGCTGTAGTGTGTCTGAAGAGATTGCCAAGGGTTTCTTTTGAGCAAAGAGGTTTGAGCTTACTTGAAACTATTGGAGAAGCTGCATAAGACTCCATCACCTTTAGGGTGAACTGCAATTCTTAGAGGAATGCCATCCTCTGTATTGACAGCAGAAATCTGTTCAAGAGAAAGAAAAAAAACACACACACATGCGCGTGCGCGCACACACACAAACGCATTTAATGATTCTTCCTTCTTTGTTGATTCAAGAGAAGCACAGAAAGAATCAGAAAAAGAGAATGAGTGAATGTCTTCTTCAAGCACCAGAGCTCCCTTGTTCATGCTCAGACCTAGCTCTCTTCTGGTGACAAACATCACAAAGCTAAGAAAAAAGGAGAAGAAAGGAAACAAGAGAAGAAGAAGGAGAAGAAGAATTAGACAAGAGAAGAAGAAGAAGAAGAAGAGAAGAGTGTGTACAGTATCAGAGAGACTGTCTTTGTCGAAGTCATACTCCGCAACGTGCAGCCCATTGAGGACATCGCTGTTGTTGCCGTCCTTGATACTCCCGCGCGCAAACACAAGAAGCGAAGAAGGTCCATCTCTGTCGCTGGCTGGCCGTGGCGCCCACGCCGCACAAGTGAGCGCCGCTTCCTCCTCATTCCTGGTCGACCTCAAGTAGCTCACCCGCCTGCTCATGTCGCCCTCGTCCACTCACCCTCCCTTCCACCAAAACTCTCCTGGTTTCTTGGCTATGAAACAAAGAGCTCGCACTTCTTCTTCTTCTGCTTCTTCTTCGTTGTTCTTGTCCGAAGACAAACAGACGGACAGACAGACAGACAAAAGAACAAGAACAAGAATCAGAGCTCGGCGTCGCCGTGAAAAGCAGCATATCCGATCCAGATTCCTTGGCCCTTCCAGGCAACCTCCAGACGTAAGCTCTTCTCATTTCTTCTGCCCCCTCCAGCGCGCTGCCGTCGGCGGAATATCCTCCTTTGAGCGGGGGAGATGCTGCCGATGTTTCTTCCTCGCTGTTTGTTCGTTATGCAAAAGCAATCCATTTGCACAGAAGAATCTGTGCAAAAGCAATCCATTTGACCCAAAGAATCTGGTCAGACAGACAGACAGACAGACAGACAACTCTGTAAGGATGTGCAAAATCTTTGGGTCCATTCGCCGTTCTTGGAGAATCTTGGGGATGGAAGATTACATTGTTTGTAGACCATCAGAGCTTCAAACCCTAAAAAAGTGCGATTGGTAAGGAGGAGGGAAGAGGTTCCCTCTTGAGATTCTTCCTCTTGTTCTTGTGCTTTAGTTTGCTTTGCATTTTGTTGGTTTCTGTGGGTTTTTTTTGGTTTCGATTTGTTTGATCATGGGTTTGAGAATAGCGCACACGCAAGCTTCAAAGTTTCATATTCTTCTGTGGGCTTGGTTTCTCACTTTCTCTCTGTCCCTCTATCTCTCTGTAAGGAGTGATTGTACTCAAGCTTGAGTACAATCAATCAAGCCTTCCTTCTCGACAAGACACTTATGACACTGTATTTCTCATCCCCACTACTGCTTTGGTTGCATCATCATCATCATCATTCTGAAATTGCAGACAACAACAAGCGCTCTTGCAATTGAAAAGCTGTATCATCCTCCTCATCATCACTCTGCGATTGATTGCAGACAACAAGAAGCTCGTTTTGCAATTAACAAGGAAGAAGCTCTAGGTAGCAGCAGTTGCAAATCCAAAACATCCACAAAACAGAAAAAAACCAAAAACTTTCTTCACCCCCACACACATCACCTTCTTCACCAATTCTTCTTGTGCAAAACTCTTTAGACTAGAAGAGATATCCAAGAACCATCTGATGCCAAGATCCTCAACCTTCTTCGTAATAGTACTTGTGGGTCCGTCCGTCTGATAGCTTTCTTGCTGTCCGGATCTGTCTGCGCCGCAATCTCCTTCCTTTGGGTACCTACCTATTGCACAATCTCCAAAGGAATCATCCCTCCTTTTTGGCGGCACCCAATAGAATCAAAACAGAAATTGGCAAAACACGAAATTGGGTATTGGGATTCTTCAAAAATTGTGTGTGTATGTGTGTGTGTCTGCTCGGAGTTTTGGGTCGCTCGGATTTGCTTGCAAGAGGAAAACCCTAATTTGCTTAAGAAATCTGAGGAGGAATGCTGGTGGATTTAGGGTGTCCAAGCGAAGGTGTTTTGTTCGGGGAAGAGGAGGAGGAGGATGATTCAGCCCATCTTTTCCTAGTCAAGTTTGTAAACTCTTTCTTCTCTCAAGTTTTCCTTTCTTCTGTGATGGCTCAACAACAATAGCTGCAGCAGCATGCATGGCTTCTGTTCCCGATTTTCCAGGTTCACCTCCTGAACTTGATTTCTTTCTGTCTGTCTGTCTGTCTGTCTGTCTGCAGAGTTGATTGATGCTCAAGAATGTTCCAAAATTGCTCAAGAGTCTTTTGATTGTTTGAGCATTCTGGTAATGCTCAAGAATTGCTCTGTGAATCCTCTATTGGGTTCTAGGAGCCACAGATGAAGAATCACTTTGATTGTCTGGTTTCTGGGTGATGCTCAAGAATTGCTCCATGAATTCTTTTGTCAGGTTCTCAGAGCCACAGATGAAGAATCACTTTGATTGTCTGGAACTGCTCAAGAATTGCTGTGTGAATCTTTTGTCAAGTTCTCGGATCCACAGGTGAAGAATGACTTTGATTGTCTAGAAATCAAAGCTCAAGATTTGGGTCTGTGAATCTTTTGCTGGGTTCTATGTGGAGATGCAGATGAGGAATCACTTCGATTGTCTGGTTTTTTTTCAAAGAGTCATTTGTGGGAAGTAGTTGTAGAAGCTTCGCAGTCATGCAAGGCCATGCATGGTATGGCATGTCTGTTGCAGGATTTCAAGGATGCTTGGATTCTTGCATCCCCATTTTTGGATAGTCGAGCATTGAGGTTTTGGATGTTGGCAAGCATTTCTGTATGTTATATGCCAATTGCAGTAGAAATGTCTGTTTCTTAGCAATATGATCATGATCTTCATGCTGTGATGATGATGGTGAACTACAGGGAGGGAGGATGTGCAACCGGTTGATTTATCACCAGCAGTGACTACGGTGGCATTCAATCCCATCCTACCATTGTCAAGGGTGCCCATTCCAGCTGGGGAGGAAGACGATCCCTCCAAAGGGCCATATGTTCTTGCCTTCAAAGATGCAGAGAGCTGGCGACTTGCATGGCACAAATGTGAGGAGAAAGTGTTTGCACGGTGTGAGGTAGGTAAACCCTAAACCCTAAACCCTAAATCTACTACTACTATCATTTGCATTAGCTTGAAGTCTGAGGTGGGTTGTTGTTGCACACCTGAACACACAACACATGTACCTGGGCAAACAAAAACCCTCGTGATGCAGAGAGTGTAGGATAGTAGTAGTAGTAGTAGTCATTCTCTTACACAATGTGAGCATGCAGGGAATACTGCTTCAGTGGTGTGAGCTTTGTACCCAGGTTGCAGACCACAATGACCCTTGCAGAACTATGGTGATGATGGCAGGCAGGAGCGAGGATGGGCTGCTCGATTAGTGCAGCCAAGGCATGTCGTCCACCTTGGTGGAAGGTGTATCTTCTTCCATTCCTGAAGAAAACAGGGCATGACGAAGCTGCAGAGAGAGAGGTGTGTGAGCAGAGAGAGATGACGGCATGCCTGACAGCATTGAAGGAAAAATGCTTGCAGTACAGTTGTGAGACATGCCAACCTGTGTTTGCCAACATGAGAATTGCAGCACCTGGACAGACAATCGACCTGAGGTTTACAGGCAAGAAATTACCACGGCGAAGAATAACAAGGCATGATAAGAAGCTTGTTGGCAAAGGTGATGGAAAGAAGAACAACCCAAATGCTGAGAATATGGCTAAGCAAGCTCAATCTCCCAAGATTGTTCCCATAGGTGTGAGTAGCAGCAGAGAGATTGATCAGCAACCAAGTTTGAGTACGAATTTCCGTGGAAAAGAGTTGATGGGGGAAGAAAGCTTTGACTGGAGGCGAAGGGAATCAACAATTCGGAGCAATGTAGATTCAAAGGACAACCCATCATCAACATCTGAGCCAACTGCTGCTTTTGAAGGATGGGTAGGGGGACTCGTCTGGCCAAAAGTAGAGTCGAGGAAGCCAGATCCAGGCATTGCTGATGTACCCACAGATCATCCTGAACCTGTTACAGAAGAAAGCAATGACTTCTGGCAAAATTTGCAGCGGAATTTCAGAGGAAGATTCAAGTTCTGAGTCCTTGTAATCTTTGTTCCGTGATGCCCCAGCTAGATGTGGCATCATGCTCCTCATGACCCAATAAAGTTGTATGGCCATGCTTTATGGCAATTGTATTGTTTTCTGCCTATTTGCCATGGCAGACATTCTCTCTCTCTCTCTCTCTCTCTCGCAGGGAATTGATTTATCTTGCTTGGTGCAAATTGGGTCACAGAATCGTTGGCCATAATGCTTCTACAGCAGAATCTTGTTATGAGTATACAAGTGTCTAAGGGTGATCAATGGTGGTGACGCTGAGGGACACCAAACAGAGAGAAGATCTTTTCAGATGTTTTTTTTGTAAATTTTTAAGCAAATGCGAACCAGATCACGTAAGAACTTTAGTTTGCAGGACCCAATTCAATGTTGTCCACCACCACATGCTTGAGGATAGGGAGCACAAGCCCGCAGTCTTTTGGGCTGAAACATATTATTATTACCTTTGTGACGAATTGTCGAGTGTCCCACCATGCACCAGCTTTTGCCACAAAAGCGTTCTAAACTTGATTGCAAACTCACTTCTTTGCCCCTGTGGATGTTGCTGTTGTTGCTGTTGTTGTTGATATTGGGTTTTGATTCTGGAACTGTTTGCTTGAAGCTTTTTGCAGGAAGCTCACAATGGTGGCAGACATTGATGTTTGTTGGTTCTGTTTCCAAAACTCCTCCTCCTTGTTTCCAGCTTTCACAAATAATATTATTATTCACAGGAAGCTGAACCATTGTGTAGCTAAATTCTTCTGCTGGTACTGTGCAGATGGTTGCAGCTGACACACTGTAGCCGAATGTGGGATTGACAAAATCAACTTGAGTCTGCCTATCAATGTGGCACAGTTTGTTTCTTTCCAGGATTTGTTCACAATCTACAGTATCTTTCACACCTGCCAACCCACCGTTTTTTTCCTCCTCCTTGCAAGTCTTTCTGGCTGTTACTTGGCTCTTGTTGATCCTTGTATTGATTTCAGCTTCTGAGTCGTTGATGGTCATAGCATCATCTTCACCTGTTTCATCAGATCTACCAAATGTGAAACCTGATATATTGCCATGGTTAGTACCTGTTCTTCTCAGACTCATGAATAGGTTTTCCTTAATGTTCTTCTCCTGTTCTTAAGCATGTTGAAAAGACATTGCACATAATCAAACCATGCCTGAAAAATTCAAGCTTCAATGCTGGGAGTGATGCATATATCCACTTACCTCTTAGACCACTTGCAGAGATCTGTTTGTCATTTGCTTCAGGTATTATTGGAGGTTCAGCAGTTGTCGGGTCTGTGAGTAATGTCTGAAGCTGAGTGTCAGTGGGACTCACAATCAAACCATCTTGCCCATTTTTTGGTGTGGAAAGGACTCTTGTTGTTGTTTTGTCATTCTTCAATCTTGATCCCTTTATGAGAGTTGATGATGTTTGAAGTTGGAGTTCATTTTTGGGACGCTGGCTATCGACGACAACAGATCTACTAGGTATATTCAAATGTTCATGACATGAGTTTTGAGAGACTTGGAAAGTCCTTTTCTTTTCTTGCTCAATCGGGCTCATTGACATCATCCTTTTGTCCCATTGTAGCCCCCCGCCTGCTTGCAATAGGCGCCAAAACCATGCTTGTACTATTTGGTGGCTGGAAGAAGTAGCCTTTGGTATATGCATTATGGACAATCCATTTGTGAGCTCTTGTGCAATTTCGTACTTGTTCGATGGTGCACTTTCTTCCACTTTTTTCTTGTGTCGTTGCAGTCTTCTAATCAACTCTTTTGCTGGTATATTGCAGGCAGCTGAGTACGTGGAGTTTATCTCGGGATCAACTTTTTTTTGGGATCCTCCTCCTACAAGTCATTTTCCAACAAATTCCTCACAAAGATTCTTATCACAAATTGCAATTTGTGATCTAGTCACAAAGGTTTGTAAAAATCACCCAACTTTGTGCACATGCTGCTGATGATCACATTACATTTTGAAACTTATGGAAGCAAATCACAGAAGTACCTTTCACATTCAACCTCATGAAAATGTCAGTATCTGCAGGTGTGAGAATGTCCTTAATGTTTGGAAACAATGATCCCAAGATTTGAGCTGTGAATCGATAGTATTCTTTGAACAGGTTTATGTTTCTTGGTGCTGCAGTAGATGATGGGCGCTGACGTGATGATTTCTTTTTGATGTTCTTCACATGATGATGAGCCACCACCCTTTTCTCATGTTGATTTGCCATGTTCAAAAGAAATGGGGGCCAATCTCCTGGACCCGGAAGCTTGAATGCCTTGTTGTCGCAGAGTTCCTTCATTGTTTGGTATGGTTCCTGAACAGCAACCAAACAACAACCCCATGTTTTGGCAAAAATAAATAAATCTGTTTACATCTTTATACCATTTCTTCTGCAATTTTCTTCTTTACTTTAACATAGAATTTCTTGAATCAAGTTCAATTCTCAATTTCAGTCTTGGAAAACGAATGATCAAATTCTGTAGAGCATTCATAAATGATAAATTCTATAGGTCATTCAGTGGTGGCAAGGTCTAGAGAAAGAGAGAGAGAGACCAATTCTAGAAAGCCAGGTTTGACGTAGTCAAGGAGAGAATTTGCAATCAATTCTCGATAGCGCAAGTAAAGGTAGTCCTCAATAGTGTGAGTTTGAAAAGAATTCAGTGCTCCCATTTCTCTGTACCTTGCAAAGAGATCTTGGAACCACATAGTCTTTCGTGACTCAAAATGATGCATTGTGTTAGCATACTAGTAACATTCAGATCATGACAAATGTTCAAGAAATAGTGTTTTTTCTTTTGTTCTGTTTTGAAGAAAACTTTTCTACTGTGTGGGTGGGTGGGTGGATGGTAGCAATGGTGGTTGTTGTTGGGAGGATGGAAGTCTGGATAAAAAGCTCAAGATCAATCCACCACCCAACAAATTGTTCAACAACAAGGTATCATTTCACTTCCCATCAAACAGTGCACTAAGAAGACGAAGAACAAGGAAGAAAAACATGATCCACAAAATGATTTTTATACCGTTATTCATTGATTCAAAAATAGGAAAAGACACAAACAAAACAAAACAAAAACTAACAATTCGTTTTAAATTGTTGAAAGATGACAAGAACATAAAGTCCCGAAGAACAGATTTTGTGAATCACAGGATCTTTTTATACACAAAACTCTGATGAAAAGCTACAAACTGAAGGAACCCTCGTGACAAAACTCCATGATCAAAATGGAAAGAGTTTTTTTTTCTTTTTCTTCTAAAATTAAGGATTTTAAACCAAAATGAGATGAAAACTTTCAGCAAGCCTTTCAACAGCAGAACAATGAAAAAATTCAAAAATCAAAAAAATTTACAACTTGACCCAATCAAAGTAAAATTGAGAGAGCAAGTTTGAAAATGATCCCATTTGAAGAACTGAAGAGGAGAGGGGGTAATAGATGACATGAGATAACTGCCATGAAGAAAGAAGAAGGAAGAAGAAGAAGAAGAGGAAGAGAGCATCACTTAGACTTCTTCACTTGATTCCCTTTGATATCAAAAGTCTCAAAATGTAAAAGGACCATAACTGCTGATTCTGCAGGTTTTCAGGTAGTCAGTTAAATGGCAGAATCTGCCACCACAGCCAATTCAGTCAATTCCTACCTACCTACCTATGCTAGTTTCCTACCTACCCATATGGCCCTTTCAGATCTGATGTGACACAAACTGGATGAGACTTTCCTTCAGCTGGCAAGGCATTGATCTTGTGTAGCTAGCCCTAAGGGACTTCATTCATCCATCAATTCTTTGGTTGGGTATTTTTATATTCAACAGAAAAAAAAAGTTAAAAAAAATTAAAAATCTCTCTTTTTTTTAGTTAAATTTATTTTTTAAAACAACAATATGAATTTTCTCTTTGACAATAATAACCCGACATTTATCAAACATTAACTAAATACCATAAGATTCATCCATACAATTTAAACATTCATCAAATACCATAAGATCGTCCACACGAATGGAGATGATTTTGTATTAGAGAATGGGAAAGTCCTTGACCATTGTGTCAAGTAAAGCCTACCCGTGCACTTGGCACCATGGTTAAAGGCATGCCCATACTCGTAACATTAAGGATTTTTGTCTTAAGTTTTTGAAAAAAGATGACTATGTTTTTGAGAAAAAAAATTATCATGTTAAATTATCATGCCTAACAAGGAAAAGTAACTATTATGTTAAATTATGAACAAGAAACAAGGACACATAATTTTAATGATGACCTTGAATGAGATTTTTTGTAATTAAAAAAACCTTAAATATGACATAATATTTTTTTCAAAATTATTTATGCAATAATAATGCCTTGTATAAATAGATTTGAATACTTAAGACTTGTTTATCCAAATGATACTAGTCCATGTTATCTCCATATTATGAACTAAAACTTTTGAGGTTCTACGTAATAGAAGTTTTTTTGTGGAGATGGAGTGTTTCCCATAGTCCCTATCACCTTCCCTTTCATTAGGGCGAATGTAGGGTACAAAACAAAAATATATACAATTTTAAAAATTAAAAAAAAATGTACACATGGCAAACCATGAAAGCTACACATCATTTCCATTTGGGCTACATGGAATATGAGTAGACTCGTCTTGCACACGATGATTGAAATCCATCAAATCTTTTTATGATCCTTAGTATTTTCTTGCATATTTTTGTTGATGAGATTGACATCAACAAGAATTGATTCCTCCTCATGATGCACTATGTTTGTTACCTCATTCAAAATACAATTTCAATGTTTAGATGGAATAAAGTTAAACTCAAAAAATATATCGAGGACATCTTGCAAGTCACCACTTTCAAAGAATAAGTATGCACGTCCTTATGGAATCAACTCTAGGGTGGTCCATGCCACTTGAACATAGTGGTATAATCCATGACACAATTGGAAAAAAAATGACCCAATCTACACATGTCTAATAGCAATGATGAGTCATGATGCTTGTGCATTTTATGTTGTGCCCATCCATACATACTGACCGTTTTGTGACCAAGGAACATGATTCTTGATAGCCACAACATCATGTTTTGCATGTTCCAATTTGCTTACATTTTTCTTATAAACATTAACAATACTTTAGGCAAATTGAAACTAGGATTCACATGAATCTTTTAAACAATAACCTAACATTCTCACATAAGTATGCAAATCATGTCATTTGAAGCTCTTGTAGTGAACAAAATGACTAACCTTAAGGAATCTTTATTCCATCCCAACACACCTTTAACACCTTGTGTAATGATAATAGGATACTAGTCCTAACCTGACAATAGGTGCAAGTGAAACAAATTTTCACCCTTCTCCAATGAACACATGTTGAACATGCATTTATCTTGCAAAAAAAATTGCATTAAGATCAAACACAAAGGACGAATATTTAAACTAGTAATACCAACAATGATGGAGTCTTCAAAATATTTCAAACCATCATGCACAACACATTGTATAAACCTTGATTTGATAGTCTCTTGAGCAAAAACTCTCATTTGAGACATGTTGGAGTCATGAATCTACAACTTGAACACGATGCAATGCTTGAAGGTGGATGCATAAACTATTATAGATTTATACTAAAATAATTCCCAATGTCCAAAAATGAGAGATGAAGTTGATTCACCATTCTTATTTCAATAACATTGCTTAGATTGGAAACTTGCTTTTAGGATGCACACATATTACTAGGTGCACCTCCCTCATCCTCCATATTCAAAGGAAAAATTAAGCCCTCCTATTTGGGTGCATGTTTTATTGTTTTATTGAATGCATTCAAATGCTACTCCTCAAATTAGTTGTCACCATTTTTGGCCTAAATTAGTACCCCTTTTACAAAGCATGCCAAACCTAGTTGGGCTTCTGATAATGTTTACACATTACTATATATAGCATAAAGTGTTTATTATTTCCACCATTCTCACCCATAAACATGAAATTTTAAATAATATAAAAATGAGAAGGACTATTTTAAATGCCACCATCTAGGTCTATCATTATGGTCTATCATTCAAAAGCAATCTTTTTTTAATTAGCCTTTTTCTTGGAGGCCATACACATTTATAGACCCTAACTAAGTATATGCCACTTAAAAGTTATATTCCATCCAAAATAATGTGTACAATCCATCTTATTGTTGTGTGTGGAGATGCTTTGAAACCCACAATAAAAATCAATGAATTTTTTTCACTACTTCCATGATCCATATGTGCCTGTTATTTTGCAATTCAAATGAAAACATAAACAAGTAGTTGTGCATCCTTATTGAAACACAAGGAATCAATCAATCCTCTTCAACAATTAATTTATTTTTTGAATATCATATCATATTCCAATATTACAACTCAAAGATTTTAGACTTGGTCATGTTTGTGAAGTTTGTTAGTCATCACATAAAGGATTTTAAAATTTTGGTCTTAGCATTTGAAAGTGCCTTCCTTGCTAGAATTTTATTTTAAATTAAATTTGAAGGACCTTACAAAAGTGGAAAGTACAATTTTTGGGATCTTCCACCTTTATGAAATCATTCAACTTCATCAAACCAAAAAATAACTTCAAATTTATTCCTTATAAATTTACTTTCCTAATAATATTTTATTGTGTTTCAATTTCTTTATGAAATTGTAGTGTATTGAAAAGGTGGAAGTGCCCAAGTTCCCGAGCCCAAGAACAATATAACCCCTAAATAAGTGAAAACAAACTACGCCCCTCAAAAATTGTAGTAAAAAAAACAAAAATTCTACATTTGGTTTTTTTGTTCATGTGGACATCATATCTTGGATTATTTTTGCTCATTTCAAATATATTGCATTAACATTAAACTTAAACTAGTTTTTTTTTTTAAACCTCTAAGAAACATTTACAAACTAGAATATATGAAATATATTTGTGTCAAAATAAATACATTACAAAAAATGAAAAATTGCAAATATACTTCAAAACTAAGGTCATGAGTGGAGTTTTGTAATGAAGTTTTTTTGTGGTGAATGATATTGATATACATCAATTAAATTTAGGACCAATTAAGATTTTAAAAATTTTGGTTGAAAATCCATTAAAAAAATGTTTTTTTGCACTTCTTGAGCAATAAAAACATAAATGATTTTTTTTTTGGAATATGTTATTACCTTTAAAGGAAAAAAAATGATTTTATAGGTAGGCATTGCATTTATTTTTCTTTTTTCTTTGGTTTGGTAATGTGTTATGAATCACAAACATGAAGCCTAATGATTGTTGAAAATTTGTACATTATACATTTTGTGTACATTGATTTTATCCAATCCTTTTCATGCACCCATTGGATCAAGCTTAACTTCAATTCAAAATGAGTTTTGGGGTCCAAAATGTTGTCATGCACATCCCCCCCCCCCCTTTTATGTTTAGGGTTTCCAAAAAATGTTATCAAGATTTCACCTTATTGCATACATATCATACTTGTTATACACCATTTTTTCTAATGAAAAGTGTTGAAAAATGGTTCACCCATAGTGTGTTTTCATTTAAATGTGAGTTGTAAAAAAAAATCATTGCTTATATATTTTAGGAATCACCTAAGATAAAAAGGTATTTTTTAGTTTGTTATGAAATAATGGTATATTTTAAGTATATTTCAATAATGAATTATAGGCACCTTATTTATATTTAAGTAATTTCATTTTTAAAAAAAATCTTCAATAAATTGCACCCTATGGTTTTTTCATGCCATTTGGAATAGAATGGAAGCAAGATTCCCTAAATGTGAGTTGATTTTTCTTGAGTTTATCACCTTGGAGGCACTAACTTATAGATTTGTAATGTGCATCAAAAAATAGGAAAAAGATTATGCTTTATAAGGTTGTTTTGAAATACAAAAAAAAGGTTAAGTTTTTTATATGTAGGATTGTAAGGTTTCCCCATTAAGGGTGTTTTGGTTAGAAGTTCCTTATATCTAAAGGGCAATAACCTCTAGGTATAAAGATCTTAGAACAATATTACCCAAAAATGGGTGACCTTACCTTTGATAAAAACCTATTGAATTTAATAAAAAAAGCAAATAAAAACTTCTAATTTTTGAAGGGGCCTTACAAGTGTAATGCTTGGAAACAAGGACCTTACAAGTGTAGTATTTAAATAAATAAAAAAGCATTGCTACTAACACCATGTTCCCTATTTCAATTTCAAAAGGCATGGTATGTATCAATGTTTGTGTAATTTTTTTGACATTTCATATTATTCACCAAAGACGTACACACAAAATATTCATTATGAAGGACCAAAATTTCAATGCAAATATAGTCAAAAAGAGGAAGGTTGGTAGGTAGGTTGGTTTTAGTAACAAAAATGTTCAAAACATTCTTCAACAAAAAAGAGATTAAAAAAATTGTTTTAAGGAAAAAATATTGTGGTTCAATTGAATCTAGTGAAATGCAACAAAGTTTGAAACTTGGAGAGTTTTCTCACTAGATTTTCAATACACACAAAAGACCCACAATCAACCACTAACAATTTTCTTCTTCTCATCGGAAGAAGCTCGACAATCCATGTGTTGAGCCAAGTGAAACAAAGATAAGATGTTTTTTGCATACTTGAATTGTGAAAGACTTAAATCAAAATTTGAGCTTAAATATTATTGAAATAACCATTAAAAAGAAGAGTCTTTTGTTTTGTTTCTTGGATACACAAACATCATAACACAAAAAGACAACTATGATCATGAACATGAAAATTGGGTTTCAAAAAAAACATAGAAATGAGAAAAAAACTTTTTAATCAACAAGAACAAAAATTTAGTAGCTAGCTTGAAATACAAAGAGCAAAAGAAAAAGAACTAACAAAACATCATGATGATGATGGTGGTGGTGGTGGTGATGTGATGATGAAGATACTAAATTATTTAATGGAAGTAGGCATGAGGGCTCAAAATGCTATCTGAAATTTCAAAGCGCCACGTGGCCACAATCACCTTCACAATAATTTTTTGTTCTTGTTGCTTTCCTTTCACATGCATGTGGCCACAAACACCTTCACAATAATTTTTTTTCTTGCTACCTTCCTTTCACAACCCTGTGGCCATAAACACCTTCACAATAAAAAAAATTTCTTACTGCCTTATTTTCACAGCCCTTGAATTATTGTGACAGTCATTAATTACATCAATAATAAAAGGAATTCAATAGCTCTCCATTTTTTTGTATTGTCATAAGTACATTAGGTGATTGGGGTGGGTTCGTTTTTTTCTTGTTGCCATAATTACAATAAGGGAAGGTTTGGGTTTGTTTTTTTCTTGCTACCATATGTATAGTAGGTGGTGGGATTTATTTGTGTTTTCTCTCACGATGTAATGATGAAGAAGAACAACAATTATTTGACAAAGGATGAGATTTTGGCCTTCTTGAGCTTGCTTGCTATACAAGCAGCTTGTCCAAAGACTTATAAAAACATTGCAACAAATTCATTTGAAATCGTTGTCAATATTTCAATGTGAAGGGTAATTTTTAGAAATTTTTTTCAGAAGTGAATGGCACATGGGCCATTCATGTTTAATGCTTGCCAAGATTTAATGCCTTCATGTGTAAGATTTCCCCAATACAAAGGTGTGACTTTTTCTACCTAGTGCTTGACCAATTCTTTTGGACATTGAGAAAACTGAAATCCAAAAACAAACAAGGGATTCCTCATGTCTTGGCGTGGTTCAAAATGATAATTTTAAAAAACAATCAAACACCAAAACAATCCTTATAATGTAATTTAATAAAACATTACATTGATGGCAAAACAATAATACTTTGCACACATTGAAAGGATGTTGATTATTACAATGATTTGATTTTTCACAAGAAATTTCCAATTGACCATATTTATGCTATTCAATTGGAGACAAATGCAAGGAATATTGAACACATTCAATCTTGGGTGAACAATAAAAGATTCAATCACATGCAACATGTTGCATTAAAAACATTGGTTATGCTAATTGAAAACATTGATTTAAAAGTTGGTGTTGCAAATGGAACCATTGGATTCGTAGCAAAGTTGGAGTTTGATTTAAAAAATAATGTTTGTAGCATTTCCGTTGCACTCAATCCATTAGGATATGTGCAAATAGTTCGAAAAAAATCAATTCAAAACAAATATGATTATCAAGGACATTTTTACAAATCATCATTTCTTTTAATGTCAAGTTATGCAATTATAGGGGCCCAAATCCCAAGGTGCAACGATATCATCCAAAATGATGATACACATTCATGAATCTTTTGCACGAGGATTAGTGTGTGTAATGCTATCTATAGTCACAAGTTAGAAAATTTGAAAATTGTTAACAATTTTCAACCTTTGGACATATAACCTATGTTGCCATGGTTTTTAGAAAATGTGAACATTGTTGTAAATTGAAATACTAACACATGTATCATTGTAATCTAGTATGCACTATGTGCGATTCTTTTGATTGGTTTTACCAATCTCCTTTCCACTCAATGCACAAATTGGGCATATTTTTCTAGGTTGAAATCCTAGGTTGAGTTATACTTTTAAAATTTTAAAGATGTCATTTTTTACAAAAATCCCAATTGATTGGCCAAATGGAAAATTTAATAGTTTTCCTTTTGTCATTATGACCTTGGTTTGATGAACCATTGGAACAAAACAAACGAACAACCTTTCTTCATGCATATAAATATTTTAAAAATTCATTTGAACTTTTATTTGCTCATGATTGTTTCAAAGTTTAGATTTTTAAAGAATTAATATGAGATCTACCCACATCCAATTAATAAAATCAATAATAGGCAATCCAAATTCCAACGAATGTTAATTAGATTTTGGTGTTTCAATTTCCAAAACCAATCACAATATTAAAACACACATTATTTTAAAAATCATTACACACCTTATAAAAAATTTATTTTTTACAAAAATATGAATTGAGATGCCTTTCATCCACTTTGCATTGTTATTATATTTATTGAACATCAATTTAAAAGGGTTTTGAAACAAAATTTTGTTTTGTTCTTTCTTGGCTATGACCATGCATTGTACATCCAATTTATTTGGTAGAAAAAAGAAAAAAATGACCCAACAATTGAAAGGGGAAAATTATGAATACATTTCATAAAATTGGGCGTTAAGCTTGTCTCCACTCTAGGTCCCAAAAGGGACCAACTAGTTATTATAGGTAGAATTATTTGATGAAAGATGAATTTTGTTGCATGGTAAACCTCAATGGATGTTCCATTGCTTCCATTGCTACTATTTCTAAAACCACCCACAAAAAAATGTGAAAGAGGAGAAAATTCATCATTAGCATACTTAGAATGTTTGACTTGTAAAATAAGTAATAGTTTTGCCTCTTTTAGGAACTAGAAAAAGACTCTTTGATAAAATCAAAATAGAATTTGATTTGTTCAAAATTGTCTTTTCCAACTTCTAAAGAAGGAAGAAGTGATTTAATCTAATACCATCATTTAAGTTAGTGCATATAATCTAATTCGGACTTTGTGCTATAGAAAAACAATCTTTTGTGCGAGTGGGTTTTTCATTAGTGCAATTTCTTGTATAACAAGGAAAGTTGTATAACTAGATTCTTGAAATCTAAAAAACTCCCACAAGCAAAGATAGCCTTATCATTGTAAGGTCGACATTGAAGGTTCTTCAACAAAGTAAAAAAGACATTGAATCTTTTAGATACAGTAATGGTAAAGATGATGTAAAGATTCACAACCATCAATTTGAAACCAACATTACAATTGTGCAACACAAAATCAATTCAACAATGGTATTGAATCCATGTGAACTTTAAACTCATCGATGTCTATGAATGAATCTTTGACCGCACAAGCATAAACAAATTTCCAAGTGTTGTCATCTAGGATACATTGCAAAAGAGATGATCTCACATGTGATGCTCTGTGAAACAAATCTTTGTGCCATCTTGTTCACATTTGTTCTATTTGATTTGAGGATGTTATAGTTCTCAAGTTTGAGCATGTACTCTCATAATATTGGGTTCATAGCATAGACTTTCACATGCAAAAAAAATTGTAGAAGTATGCAACTGATTAAATAGGTTCAAATATGCAATAACCATAATACTTGATAGAATGCAAAATCTCTTCTTCCTCCTCCTCCTCCTCCTCTTCCAAGTTGCAAACTATAAAAAAGCTTTGTTGCACATTTCATTTCTTGCAACAACAACAACAGACCAAATCCCACAAAACCCACCAAAAATTCTACTAAAAAAAATTCAACCTACCAAAAGTTCTTCCAAGAAAAAAAACCCTAATCACCGAAAAATCCTCTAAGAAAAACCCAACTCCATCAAGAATTCCTCCAACAAAAAACACCCAATCCCCACCAATAATTCATGGAATAAGAAGAACCCAAGAACCCACCAAAAAATTCCTCCAATAAAAAACCCAACCAAAATTTTGTGGAAGAAAAATCCAACCCAACAAATTTTTTGGGAAGAAAACTCATCCACTAGCAAATTCAGCAACTCCCTCACTCACTCACTCATCATGTTTCCCCCAAATTCTTGCACAAACTTCCTTGACAACCCAATTCTAGAAAACTACACCACAAAATCAAATTCTAATACTTGAAACTTGCTTTGCATAGGTAACAAAGTAATGTCCAAAATAGGGATTTCCACTATTTATAATGTCCTTATTAGTGTCCTATTAGTTGTCATTAGGATCCATGATGATCACTTAATTACCTAATAATAAAAATAATGAACCTCAAGTAGGCACTAGGATCCTAAACCCTCCTAATCCCTCCTAAACCCTAGTGAGTGAGTAATGGACTCCAACTATTATTAGGTCCATTATCATTAGTGTATGATGGATCATATTGACACAAAGAGGACACTAATAAGACCACTAGTAATGTCAACACAATAGTGGAGAGGCCTTTACTTTGCACACTAGGGTCCACAATAGGGAACTAACACTAAAATAGTTCATAGTTATTGTACAAATCTTTTGGTATTAAACATATCTTGACAATTAGATTTAGCACAATAATAGAGTTATTCATAGTAAAGTACCCATGATATGGGTTCTCATCCTCCATCCTTGGTTAAAACAAAGTGCAAAAGATGGGACAAACAATCGACACATTGATATCAATTGACACATTTCAAAGAGTCATTAAAGTTTGATCATGTACCTATCTTATAATTTTTCTTATGATTGTGGAAGTTTGATCGTGTATCTTATATTTTTATGGTGGTCAAAGTTTAATCATGTATATTTTATGTTTTGACAATCGTCAAAGTGTAATCATGTATTTTATATTTCAACGATCATTGAAGTTTGATCATGTATCTTATATTTTGATAGTTGTTGAAGTTTGATCATGTTATCTTATATTTTTTTATGGTTGTTGAGGTTTCGATCACGTATTTTATATTTTGATGGTTGTTGAAGTTTGATCATGTATTTTACTATTTGGACACAATTGTTGAAGTTTGGACAATCTTATAATTTCTTGTGTTTTCTGCACACACCTCTCCAACAAGACTTGTGTGTTTTTCTTTTCCCCCTATAAACCCTAGGGTAGTTTTTAAAAGAAGAGATTAAAGTTTTCCTAATCCTCTTTTGGTAATCCTCAATTAGCCCACTTCAATCGATTAGGCCACTAATTAAACCCTTGATTCAAAGCCACTAATCAAACCTTGTGCTCTCTCCATTCTTGTGTGCTTGGTTTTGTGGAGTTGTGTGCTTTTGTGTGTGTTTGTGTGTGTCCACCCTTGAGAATTGTAGTATTGCTCTTGTGGGTGTGTGTTTTTCTCGCTTGATTTGAAGCTAGATCTGATTTGAAAGGGAACTGGATCTGAATCTGGAAGAGGAAAAAGGAAGACGAAGAAGAAGAAGAAGATGAGGAAGGAGGAGGAGGGAGCTGAGGATGTGAGAAGTAGCTGGTGGTGGTCTTCATCGTTGGGCAAGGAAGGAGAAGTAGGAGGAGGAGGAGGAGGAGGACCAGTACTATTTGGAGATGTGGGGAGACAAGCCAAGGATTTGGTAGAGAAGGGGTTCGATGTCAAGGGAACTAGACTCATGCTCTCTTGCTTGGGACCTACTGCTGGTTCCACAATCACAAGCACGGCTTCCATCACTACTGCACATGAGGA
>Ga0209208_10002982_pt1 | contig 24354 bp, 17 predicted proteins | sample S1TSphfallax_3_FD_187694 | JGI IMG/M metagenome (GOLD analysis project Ga0209208, IMG submission 187694) | Host-associated microbial communities from peat moss isolated from Minnesota, USA - S1T2_Fd - Sphagnum fallax MG (SPAdes) (version 2) | ecosystem: Host-associated > Plants > Peat moss >...
TTCCATGTTGGTGGGGTTATTCGTTAGGAGTGATTCTTAGAAATCTTTCATTTCATATGATTATATGGGTGAATGCACAATTGAGTGTCTCAATATCAGTAGAAATTATGCTCCCTATAAGTCAATACAAGATTTTTTTAAATGATTCAAATGGACATGGTTGTTATTTTTTTTAATATTATTATTTTCATCTTTGAATAATACATGTTCAATCAACTACAAAATTTCTCAAATTTATGTGAAAACTTGTATTTAATGTAATTAATGTCATTTTTAAATTTGGAAATCTTAAAAGAAAAACTTACAAAATCTAGATGAATAATGACTCATGTAAAGCTTTCAAAAACATATGATTTGGGGACAAAAAAATTGAAAAAAAAATAAAATTGAAATTCGTATGAACTTATGAAAATATGGTCAAATTTCAACCATTCAAAAGTCCCCAACTATTAAATGGTTAAAAGATTTAAAGAAAAGATTCCTCATATGAATTTATCATCTTGTATTATATCATATATTGAATCCCAATAACAAATTTGAAATGGGAATCAATATAATTTTTTTCCATTTTGTGATGGTCTAATCAAATGACTAGTTGATATTAACAATTTATGTTGGATTTATTTGTTTGATGGAAATGTCATTGAAGGTTGGAGCAAAAACAATTTCATAGAAGAAGCCATGTGGTATTCCTTGCCCCTAAAACATTAAAATTATTCCAAATATGGCATATATATTGTAAGAATGATGTACGTTCATTGGGGCTTGACATTTTACCATGTAGTGCAAAAACTAGTTCCAATACCTTGACATAATTACCACCTAAATTATTATTACTATTACCCCCACTATATCCTTCTTGGCAAACCATTCATTTTTTAACTCCTTGGTTAAGCTCTTTCCATTCCTAAATATTTTAATTTCTCATGTGATATGATAGAGAACCATCCCTTCAAGGAATATGTGTCAATTACATTTTCACCTCTATCTTATGTACACATAGTTTTTGTAGCAAGCACACCCTAAACCAAGCTTGTTCATACAATGATGTAATAATACCAATATACATTTAAAAAAATAAAATAAACTACTCTAGGGATTGACAAGACTTGAAATTACTAGCATTAATAGTAGTTTGTGCAAAAACAAACATCATCTTCAATGTGATAAAAGTGATTTACATTTGTCACCATAATTGTTCCCCCAACTATCTTTGAAATGAACTTCACAAAAGTTTGGTAATTGCCACAAACCCTTATATTTTTTACTATGTGAAGAAAAACACCAATTATTGTGTTGATGAACCTAAATGCAATAGCCAATTTCTCATTATGGTGACACAAACGAAACATTTCCTCCACATCATGCAACACAAAATTTATATTTGTCACATATTCCACAGTATGCATTAACCTTGACAATCTCTTTAGTTTTACATGGACTTCAATAATCTCGGTTGGTCTTTGTCATTCAATACAAATGCATGCACCTCATTATTCATTTCAATACAAGTGCAACTTTACTATTTCTTGACACCACTTTCCATTTTCTACCATTCAACATTCTTATTGACATCCTACTTGCCAACAACATACAAGTTTGATAGCACCACATAACATGCAACATTTTCATGTTCATGTTCAAGAACTTGTTTACCATCATGTTCTCTCATCTGTACATTTCCATAAATTCTACACGCACCAAGCAAAAAAAATTCCAATGAAACCTAAATATTATCTGATTGTTTTTCATGAACACAAATAATTACATTATAAAGCATTGAGCAATTTCTCACAAACAACAAGGCTTGAAATTATTTTAAACTAAAAAAAATAAAACAATTCTTGACTTTCCTTAACAATATTTACAAATAAAAGAAGCATATTACAAACAATGTTTCACCCAATAACATTTGACAATAATCCTTCAACCAATGCTACCTTGAACAAGGTTTAACAATGAATCCTTCAAGCAATTCTTGATTTTCCTTCACGAATGAAAGAATTATTATGCAAACAATGCATCACTCAATAACATTTGACAACTCAATCATTCATTGAGGAAGGATTGAGAACAAATTCTTCAAGCAATTTTTTGACTTTCCTTAACAATCATAAATGGGTTGGAATTGAATTTTGAACATTTTCCATACATATCTAAGCACCATATTTGGACAAATCTAATTTGTGCTTAAGGAACTTGTTGTACCTAATTGGAAAACTACCATTAATCATCCAAATTTGATGTCAATTGTCTCATAACTTAATCCACAAAATTTGGTGTTTAAATCTTGGATTGAAGTACTATTTGAAAAAAAAATTCGGTAATTTAATTTTTATTTAAAAAGTTTATCTTTTTTATATGATTGATATTTAAAAATGCGACAATAAAATAAGATGTATGTGGATGGAAGATACAAAACAAGCAATTACAATTCTATGCATGCATTTTAGAATCCAACTATTGTTTCTTGATTAAGTACAAACCAAGTGCTTGCAAAATCAAGATGGAGAAACTGAAAGTGTCTTTTTTGGAGAAGCTTGCAATAGGTTCCAACATTGATTAGAGGTTCTTTATTCTAGGTTTGATACTCAAAAAAAGTTTAGCTGAGTGTGCATTTCAGCAAAGATGGAGGATAAGAAGTTTCATGAGAACACCTTCAGTTTTGTTTTCAAGGACTCACAAATGCAAAAAGGGAAGCATACATTACAACATGAAATAGATTGCTTGATGCATTGTCTTTCACCAAACAAGTATAGTTTGAAACAAGTGGAAAAGTGGCCTATGGGAAGGACATGAAGACATGTTGTACTAACTATTGCCAGAGCAAGAGATCAAGCAAGAGAAGCAAGAGGAAGGTCATAGTGCTAAAAACAGAAAAAAACAAGAGGTGAATACACCAAATAGTTTCAACCACCACAACTTTGCCCACCCATCATGGTTGCTGTGATGGGTATGATAATTCGTCCCAAGCTTTACACTTCCTCAAAATAGCTAAAAAAAAACCTGGAATTCCAAGTCCATATGAGAAGTTAGGGAGGACCAGTTTGTGGGATTGGTTTACACCAAATTGTGACTTAAAACCAAACTACATTCATTCAGTAGAACTTGAAACAATGGTAAAATAAAATAAAATAAAATAAAACAAACACACCAGTACTTGAAGAACATCCAGAACTTTGATTGGTGAGCTTGTTGCAGAAAATACGAGAAGCAAGCAGGCCAGCTCTGCCATTGCCCTCCTGATATTGAAGTGGACAAGCTGGCTCCTCTCCACCAAAATCAAAATGGATGAAAATTTTGATGTTTCTACAATTCCGGTTCACCAAACCCAAAATGAAATGGACCATAGGGTTTTTAAAATTTTGAAATAATTAGTTACTAATGACTTAAAATTTCCAACAACTTAAAATTTTCAATTATTTACTGCCAAAACCGCCAAGATACTACGGCAGTTCATTACTAGGGTGCTGGCCTTGCCCTGATGACAAACTAGGAGCCAAAGCTAGGGGAGGTGAGTTTTATGTAATGAATTGGTCACTTGTTCGTCACTAGGGTGCTGGCCTCACCTACTAGTTTGTCACAGGGTGCCAGGCCGCCGCCTCACCTGAATGATGAACTACAAGGGAGAATGCACCCCTGGGTAAGAGGAGGGGGGAGGCGGGGGGGTGGGGTACATAGAATTATGGGGGTAGTCCTGACTCAAAGGAATCCTCAATGCAACTTCCCTCCCCTACTACACTTGAACTTCACAAGCTTTGTGTGATAATTCCAGTTGTGACTCCATTGATGATCCTTCAAAAGCCTCCACATAAAATGATAAAATCTAAAGAGATCATAGTGCCACAAACTAGCTTATGGTTCCCTCGCCACTTTGATGTACAGGCCACTACACACTGTAAAGGTTTCGCACCTGATTGGATACAGGACACTTGTTATAAAGCTGCACCTGTTTTCCTTTCAAGAGGGATATCCAGGTTTTATAATCAAGCATATTCGAACTTGAATGAAATAATCACATGAACTGTAGTCACCAGTCCAGGCATATCCACAATATAAATGAAAGAATCACATGAACTGTAGTCACCAGTCCAGGCATATCTGCACTAGAATGAAATAATCACATGAACTCTAGTCACCAGTCCAAGGTACAACCATTAACTTTGCAACTGCAACACTGTGACAAAGGATTAAATCTTGTCAGCATCTATTTCATATTTTATATGCATTCCTGAGGGTCTGAAGTAGTACCCCACCTGCTACTGATAATTGAGAGTTTTTGGGACAAAAAATGGAAATGTGATATTGGAATCAGGTTTTTTTCTTCAAATTTCTGCTGTAGGCTAGCACAGGTTGCAATCAAACACCAGAAGATCTAGCCAAATTTGGCTATTTCAAAGTATGAAAGTAGAAAAATTTAAGGATCCTCCTATTTTTTCATACTTGTTTCTGCCTCAGATAGAATCCTGACGGTTGCAAATGTGGCAAGTTATTTCAAATAATATAGGAATCTTGTGATGGCAAATTTGGATCTGTGTTGCAATTTGGCCAAATTTTGCACAATTATTTTTGGTTGATTGGAATCCGAGCAGGCACAATTTAAATATCTCACAAAGCGGCAATTTCAATAAGACACTTACTATTTTACTTGTATGAAGATAACTATGTATTACATATGTAAGACTCCATCATTCATTTAACCCGAATGAAATTTTTCAAGTACTATGGATGTTAGGTAATGTGTACTTGGAGTAAATTTGTGAGATTGAGAGTTTGGTTCCAGTTTTTGGCTGGGACAAAAACATGCATTGTTGACTTTTTTATTCCTGACCTGCCTCTTTGTGAATTATGGAGCACTGAACCTCAGTCCCAGGTACCATATATATATTGCAAATCACTGGAGGCATAAGCTAAAAATTCCTGAAGAAAAATTGGCGTTACCTAACTCCTGGATGATGATGCCTGAGCTCAAATTGGCATTATCATGACGTAAACTATGGCCGCCCATGTGACCATACTGCTACTGCCACTGACAGACACAATATGGGATTATGTGATTTGAGAAACATTTCACTTGACAGGCATCGATTAAGGTGCAGTGGTTGATGCCCATCAGCAGCAGCTGCTTGGCTCAATCACCACCAGACTGACAGATTGACAAAATTTTAACCATTCTAGAACAGAAGGTCTGGCGAATATAATATAAAACTGCAACACATGATGAGGGCTTTGGATATGAGAATACAGAACATACAAGTTGACAACAGTTTCTGTGATGGGAGGAGAAAGAGAAAAAGAGAAAAAAATCCTAAAAAAATCTGCTATTGCTAAAAAAATTACTGGCCAATGCATGCGAAATGGGTGCAGGCTTCTACACCTTGACCATTCTTTCGTCTTTATACCATTTTAAACTTCTTTCTACAACTTTGGGTGTATCACCCCTATATGCAGCATCTCTACCTGCATCCGCCCTTGTACTGGGCCTTATTGATGGCACCATATTTATAGGCGCAAACTAAGTTTCACAATATTTGACTGCGATACTTCATCTAAAATATAGTGTACAGGCCATTGTACTGCTGTGCGGGGAACTAGAATAATTATTTATTATCAGTTTTAGAATGGAAAATTCTATTTTCACACCTTTTTTGGCTAGATTCACACCTTTTTTGTCGGTCCAATTTTAAACTACACAGTTTCACGGTTCACGAAATCATGGGGTCTGCCCTGCCCCGGCAAAAAAGGTGTGAATCTAGCCAAAAAAGGTGTGAAAATAGAATTTTCCTTTAGAATATGCTATCACTAAATGTTTGGTTGCCAGCTTAATTCTACCATTTCATTCTTGTTCTGGAGGATGAATACTGGGGTTTGTTTGCGAAAACACATGGAGTCTTCTGTTTCAAAGTCTGATCACATCAGAGTCAGGGTTTTTTTTCAATTTTGTGAGGTAGGTGGACTGCTGATCATCCACAAGAGGACTTAGCCAAATTTGGCTGCATATCAAAGATAAAAGTAAAAGGTTTGAAAACTTACTATATACTTGCAAGATGCAAAGAATCTATAATGTAATTATGGTGATTTCAACTTTTCCCCCTCAAAATATGGTGACTTTGGGGGATTTTCAACCAAAAAATACTTTGCAAAAATCACAGACGCTTTTTGTGGGTGGCCAAGCCACAAAATTTGGCCACCAAGAAAAAGCTGATCATCCGTGCATAGGTTGTGCCACGTGATGTGCCTGCCCCTGATGTCTGTACTTAGTGAGATTTCTCTGAACAAATAAAAGATAGGGATGAGATCAGTTGGACTGACATCATTTGAAACTGACCTCCACATAATTCACTTCTGATGAAAATCCCAAAGGGCATGTAGTTTCCAACATTTAAAAAAACTCTTCAACATTTTTCCATTACTTCACTGGCCACGAAAATGACACAACGTTACATTGGTCAACTGGAGCTGCTCACAAGTGTTGTGGACCCTAACGTGGCCATGAGGAGCTATTATTTGTGGAACTGTTCTAAGGTTTAGGATTTGCTGTTTTAGGGTTTAGGGTACCAATTTCAAAACAATGTGAGCCCCCTTCACCTTATATAAATTTCTCTCTTGAATGAATGTTTAGTAGATGACCTAACCACACATAATGTTTTTGACCATGAGAGATTATTTTCCATCCTTTCAATTTCTCATTGGACTCAATCATATGCATCAAATGCATTATTTTATTTTCCTTTCCCCCAAAAGAGAAGATAATCCCACATAATGAGATCAATCAAATTTTCAACTTGAAGGTTTATCAAATGTAAGCAATTATATGCCTGCTTGAGCCTCCCACTAAGAGGTCAAGTAAATTGGGCATTTCAGAAGGATATGCTGAATGGGTTGCAAAATTTGCATGGCATGAGAGTTTGATTCTAGACTATGTAATTAAATGGTTATGATTAGAGTCATAAGTGTGCACCTAATATGATTGATGAAATTTCAGTCAAGAATTCTTCCAAAAAGAAGATTTGGCCTTGACTTTAATCCAGTTATATTGTTGGAATTTGTTGGTTATGTTAAGGTCTAATTGCATGAGAGGTCAAGATGAAAGATTGAAAAAAGTTTTGGTCACTTACAGAATATAATACTTCAATAGTTGCCATGTTAGATTCAACAATGGCTACCAAAGCACTTGTGATATACACAAAAGTTACATGACAACATGAGCACGCATCTAGTTATTCCTGGTAAATTTTCAAGTGATTCTCAATAAAAAACAGTGTTTTTCTTCATTAATCCAGAATTTGATTGCCATACATTGTTTGAAGGATATGGCCCATGTCCTAGATGCTTCCACCTTTGGCAGCCATTTTTTTGAACACAGAACTGCCTTTGACATGGGCCTTAGCATTCTAACATTCAAATCATGGAACTGCATTGGACATAGGCCTTCCTATTTTAGGATGCACAAGTTTACATCATCAGTCATACCCCATTGAATTCACTAAGAGTTAGATTGTGAAACTTGTTTGGACATAGCCTTTAATGGCTGGTGTGACCCACACCCACTTATGCACCACCCCTGTTTTGCTGTGAAGAGGCCATTCAGTTAAATGAACCTTAATTTTAGAACCCCTGGCACACTTTTAGAACCCTAAGTTACACAAAGGTTAGTTGGGGAACAAGAACCCAATGAAAAAAAAAGGTGTCCTGTCCATGCACCCATGGGTGCTGGTTCACTCTGTCTGCCTTTGATATTGTATGAAGCATGAGCTTACATATGGCCATAGTGAACCAGTGCCCACCACGGCACCGAGAAGGATGGATGACATATGGACAGGAAACACATTTTGTTCTTTTCCTGTCTCATAGTTAATTACCATTGTGGTTAGCTGTGTACTAAGCATCCATCCACATGTATCTACATTCCCAGTAGCCACAAGCGCCTTACCAACTTACCTACCTACATAGTGAGAACCTCATTTGTGGTTCATCTGTGCAGATGAGTCACAACAAGATTTCAATGGATAGTGCACGGAATCCTGATGGCTGCTGCATCACGTTACCTCTTCCATTGTGATTATATATCATATTTAGTCTGACACATGCATGAATAAACTCAGAAACGGCCTGTTGCAGGCTATTGTACATGCTAGTGATAATCAACAAGTCTGTTCATCATTCAATAATATTAGTAAATTATTTTCAACAATGACACAAAAATAGTATTGTATTTTGAATTCTGGAAATAGCTTATAAGGCGGGCCGTTGGAGCTTGGACCCGCTTTAGCACCTTAGACAACTGTAACGAGTAGTGAATTTTCTTTGGACAAAATTTGTCATTTGTTTAATGAAGCATGGGAAATTTTTGGGAAAAATATATTTTTTATCATAAGTCTGATTAATTTTGCTAATTTTGAGGAAAAATTCACCACATTTTTGATGTCACAAGGTGGGTGTAATTATTAGATTTTTTGAATTTTTTTGCAAATGAAGTTTTTTTGCAAAATGCTTGTCATTCTAATGATCATATTTGATAAGTAATTTTAATTAAAAAAATAAAGACTTAGTTTAAAGATATCAATTTGAAAATATATTTATTTCATTTATTAAATTTTATAATAAGAAAAACATAAAAAAAATTAATTTCAAAGTTAATCATTATGGATTGTAATTTTGAGAGCAATTTTTTATATGAATTTAAAACTGGTTCATCATTTGTTGGTTAGGGATTTGAATTTAATTAGATAACATATTTAAAAAGTTAAGTTTGAAATTTTTTACATGATGACATTTGTAAAAAAATATTTATGAGTTTTAAACAAGTTAAAATATCATTTTTTCCCAAAAAATTATATAATATTATTAATTTTTTTTTTTCTTATGCACAATATCTTAAGAAAAGAGACTTATAAATGGGTTTTAGATCAAATGAAAAAAAAATGTCTAAAGAATCAATGAATTTTTTTGTAATTCACTTTAACCCACAAATAAGTTTCCTTATTTTGGACTAAACAAATAATACTTTCTTGTAGACCATTGGTTCACTCGTTCTTGCACCCACCCTCACAAAATTGAAAAAAGAGATTAAACCAGCAATATCATTATGGTACAATATTGAAATGGGATTACCCTTGAGGCCGACAAGACCTATAAAGAGGCGGGCATTAGGACTAGAGGTGAGCACACAACTCTCACACCCCACACACACACTGCAAACAGCAAAACTCCGGTACTGGGTGCACGAGCTCGTTCAGCTGCAACTCTAGTTACAGCAGCCAACAATGGATCCCTACAGAGTGAGCACATAGTTTTTTCTCTTCTGGCAGCTTATAGATCTTTGTTGCAGTAGTTGCTGCACTGATTGTTGTAGTATTTGTGGCTGTTGTTGTTGCACTAGTTGGTGATATTGTAATTGCAGGCTAAGATGTGCAAAGAAGAAACTAATTATTTTTGTTATCTGTTGTTACATAGCATGTAATTGTCTATCTAGATTTGCAGCTACATACATTCAGCTAGATTTGCAGCTTAGAATTCCATTTGCATCTGATTTTAGTTAGTCCATGTTGCTGCAACAAATTTATAACAGAACTTTCAGCACAAGTGATTTTGCAGCAATATGCTTTTTCAATATGTCTAGACTCTAAAGATCTCTAGGTCTCCAAACACGAACATCTAGAAACTGATGAGAGATGTAGAGATCAAGTCAGCTAGCTCCAGCTCATGAGTGATCAGTTTCTAGACGTTCTTGGGTCAGGAGCTGGCTCTGCATGATGAGATGCGACTAGCTAGCTTGCTTGTTGATCCAAGTGCTGCACCTGCTGCTCTGAAATTTGTTTATATGACTCGTGACCGGTTCCGTCTGCAACTTCGTGATCAAGCTAGTAATCAGTCTTCACTTCTGGATTAATTTTGATCCGCAGTTGATCAGACATATCTATCACAACAAATTTTTTTGACATTCCCTGTAGGGAAAAGAGTGGAAACGTCTGACGAATCACAGTTGAATAACAAAACATAGAGAAAGCTCTTCAAGCGAATAGTGGGATCAATATTTCAATGTTTTTTTCTAATTTTCCCATTGTGAAACAGAGGAATCAATGTATTTTCATATTGTCAAACAAACCATTTCATGTTTGCATAAAATTCAAGTTCTTGATGGTTCCACAGGGAATCCTAAAACATAGCTAGTAGCCAGAACTTGTGAATATCGGAACATATTATATATATATTTTGTCGCTGAACATGAGCTGCATTGTGGATGAGCTTATTATTATTGTATTGCGTGCTGCAGTACCGGCCTTCCAGTGCGTTCAACACGCCATTTCTCACCAACAACCAGGGTGGGCCTGTCTACAACAACACATCGTCTCTCACCATTGGAAATCGAGGTACGTCGTAACAACCTCGGGGGAAATCTCCCTTTGCTATTTGGAAGACCTAACCAGGCGGTGTTTCCCGCTAATGGGGTTGCCGCCCATTTCCACGCACGATCCCGCGTGAGTGGGGCTTAATTATAGTGAAGGAGATCCTGCTCACACGGGAGTTGCAGGGAGTGGTTACAACGGGGAAGGCGATTCTGTCAGGGCATTGCGCTGCGCACTGGGACCTTGGGTTCCACCCTCGCTTCCAAGGGCGTAATGCCCTTCCAGCATCGTCTTTCCCTATACTTTGGATCCTCATGAATCATCACAAGGCCAGCTTTATTTGTTGCAGGTGTCGACTCTTGATTAGACGATTCGTAATGTAGCTCTCGCATTTTTCTTGAGTTTTATTTAGAACTGGATTCTAGGGAACATGCAGATGAAAATTATATTATGTTGTTAATCTGATGATCACAGGACCCGTACTACTGGAGGACTATCATCTGGTGGAGAAGATTGCAAACTTTCACAGAGAGCGCATCCCCGAGCGCATAGTCCATGCCCGTGGAGCAAGTGCAAAGGGATACTTTGAAGTCACTCATGACATTACCCATCTCACATGTGCTGACTTCTTACGAGGTGTGGGCGTCCAGGTAATGATCAGTGCAGCTGGCCAGGCCCTTAAGTTATCTCTAGCCTTGAACATTGCAGCTTTATGGGAACTTCCTTTGATTGTATTTCAGGTCTATGGGTCACGATTGATGAGGACATAGGATAAGTAACTTACAGTAGTACTATTGTGGATCCACAATATTCTTAACATGTATGCATGATCACTCCAAAATCGGTTATGAAAAAATGCCATTTTGAAGGGCGGCAAAGAATCGCGCTATTCTTTGAAATTAGCACTCCATGATCTCATACCTACATTCCTCTTTAATCATCTGGTAGAGTTGTAAATAAACCTTTCGTGTGAGTAACATGGCATAATTGAACATTCCCTGTGGCGCTTGGAAATGTTGCAAACTTTCTATGTCGCAGAATTCCCTGTTACGTTTGTAGTCTATTCTTGGAGATAAAGTTAGAAATTTTTTCCACAAGGAAATCATCCAAGAGCTCCTTGTGGATCTTCAATGTCCCTAGAGCGCTGGGCAGAGGTGCGGGCGACTTATCATGCACGGACTTTGCTGATATACTGGGGCACAATACGATGGCTCAGATTTATGTGTTGAGCAGCTGATCTCAACATTACCGATGGTGATGTTGTGTCGCGAAATATTAGCAAAACGGAAATGTAGACGCTGTGTCGGCTTAGAATGCTTGAACTTGTGTTGTTGCGAGAACCTTGTGCCTGGGCCAAATCATGTACTCAAACTTAGACTACGTCAAGTTAGCCGAAGATTCTTTGCAGCTGCACAATACATTCTACCAGCCAGAAAGTGATCGTTGCTTGGAGGTTTCTAAGGACTCATGATATGTGAACACTCATGTCGAGAGCTGTTTGTTGTGGTAACTCATGTTGCAGACGCCACTGATAGTGCGGTTTTCAACTGTGATTCACGAAAAGGGTAGTCCCGAGACGATTCCGGATCCTCGAGGCTTTGCTGTCAAGTTTTACACAAGAGAAGGGAACTTCGATATGGTCGGCAACAATATTCCTGTCTTCTTTGTGCGGGATGCCATGCAGGTATTGTGCTCATGCATCAGCCCGGATCAGTGCAGTTTTAAGAGAACCTCTGCATAATGTCGAAGGTGTTATGTCCTTGTCCATCAATGCCGCCCTTTTTGGAAGGATCACATGACATTCATAACAACTTCGGGGAAAAATCCCACTGTAGTTGAAAGCGGGTTATTTTTAGTAACGACGCTTTTTGGAGTTGGTGTGTGTAAGCCCTAGGGTGCGGGTCTTCCATGGAAGATCCCTGGAAATAGGGATGTTTTTTGTAATCTGCACTTTTCAAACAGGGCGTCTGCGGTTTTTACGCCGGGTAAGGTACTTCTTTTAGAGGATTATGCTATGGACCTCGCGCTCTGCCCTTGGGTCCCACAGCATAGTCCCCTGATAGGGGTGCCTGACCCTATACAAAAGTGCCATGCGCCCAACAGCTGATGATCACCGAGATGATCACACGGTTCAAACTAATCACCGCTGCAGTGAGTGAGTGTTGGCATCTTTGTTTTCTGAGCCGCTATAAGGTGGATGAGCTTATGAATAATTTGGTGCTTCCTTGTTTTGCAGTTTCCTGACGTGATACATGCTCTGAAGCCAAATCCCAAGTCAAACATCCAAGAGTTTTGGCGCATCATGGATTATCTGTCGTACATACCAGAGAGCACGCACATGTTCATGTGGTGGTTTGATGACTGGGGCATCCCATCTGATTACCGCCACATGGAAGGCTTCGCTGTCCACACATTCAAGGTATGGACCATCTAAAGTTCATGATCAGGATCGTCAGAAACATGAGTCCTCATGTAAACTCGTCACCATGTGAAGGAAAAAACTCGATCCGATAGTTGAAGAGTGGATCGCGGCCAGTTACATAAGACAAATATAGCAAAGCTAGAAGGTCTTGACATGATTTCGACCTGCAGAGAAAAGTCCGGAAACCTCTGATCCAAAAACACTCAAGTATCTACAAGAGATAGGGAAACGGAAACCAATACTTCACTTCTTCAATGCCTTTTTTTCGCAGTGAGGACTTAGTAGAGAAATCATTGAAAGCATCCGTGTGATTCTGACCATTACCTTTGTTTCATGAATTGTTTGTTGAAGCTCATAAACAGGGACGGGAAGGAGACATACGTGAAGTGGCACTGGAAGCCGACATGCGGGCTGAAGTTCCTTCTTGAAGACGAAGCTGCTGCGATTGCTGGGCAAAACCATAGCCACGCTACCAAGGACCTGTATGATACTATCGCCTCAGGCAGCTTTCCCGAGTGGCGACTATATGTGCAGACCATGAACCCAGCTGACGAAGACAAGCTTGATTTCGATCCGCTTGACACCACCAAAATCTGGCCTGAGGACCTGTTTCCTTTGCAGGTTTGAGACTCGATCTGCAGGCCGTTTTGCACAATATAATATACGAGAATCCTTCGCTAGATATGAATATGAGATAATAAGGCATAGATTCAGAGGCAGATGCAGGAGTTCATGAACTTCATAAGCTTAAGCTGCAGAATAGTGGTGATCGACAGACCGTCGCGGAATGGAACCTTGAATATATATATTTATATGACCATATTGACATGCTTCATGAATATTGATGTGCAGCCTGTTGGAAGAATGGTGCTCAACAAGAACATCGACAATTTCTTCAATGAGAATGAGCAATTGGCATTCTCGCCAGGCGTCGTGCCACCCGGAATTTACTACAGCAACGATAAGATGTTGCAATGCCGTATCTTTGCGTACGGGGATACCCAACGGCATCGGCTGGGACCCAATTATCTTCTGTTGCCTGTCAATGCCCCTAAATGTGCCCACCATAATAACCATCATGAGGGTGCTATGAATTTCACCCACCGCGATGAAGAGGTAAGTTGCAAATGCCCGCTCCTAATAGATCTTAGATGTTTAGGACATTATGACCACGCAACTAACAATGTAATATGTATCATTGCCTAATGTGAAATTCTCATTTTAATGTAATATATGTCATAATAAACACCACATATTGTACATTGTAATGCATGAAATCACAAAGTTTATTTCAAACGTGTCATGAGCTACGACTTTTTGTGAGAGAAAAGTCACATTCTCTTGTAATGAATGTAAGAGCAGATCAGTCTTCAGATCTCTCAAGTACTAGAACTATTTAACCCAAGTTTTGTCCACGATTCAAGTCAGAGCTTTAGGGTGACACACACGAGCTCTTACAATACTGCAAAGATTTAGTTCCTCTAGTACCATCGAGACTTATTTGTCCAACATTTGATCTCTTGAACTGCTCTGATGAGCATCTTGATTGCCAACAAATGTTGTTGTGTAGGTGAATTACTGGCCGTCACGCTTTAACGCAGTTCGTGTGTCAGAGAAGTTTCCCATCTCCAAATCTCATGTCAGCGGCATCCGTGAAAAGGTCTAGTTCTGTACCCCAGCTTAATCCATACCTCAAATCATAGCGACGAGGATTCATTCATTGTTTTGCTTCAGAGGAATTTCTAGAACAGTGCTTTTGGTGCTTTAGTTCATACACCAATACAGACATCAAGGCAATCACGTCCACCGGACCATATATGAGCTAGGATCAGACGTTCTCAATTTCATTGCTCATGTTAGTATTTTGAGATGAACAATGCAGTTGATTAAATTTTCTAGCAATGAACATCTAGCAAGTCTTAGATGCAAAATTGCCAATGAAAAATCACACAAGGAAACTTTCTGAAAGTTTAGAGCGCCGGCTTCCCATATGTACGTCGATGAGTTTCCAAAAGTATGACCAATGTTGCAGCAGCTGGTCATGGCTGCATTCATGAGCACCACGTTTTGCACTGAAATTCCATTCCAGAGTGCGAAGAAACTTGAAGGGAGAAGTTCTGTCTCAAGTCATGGTTGCTGCCGGCAGTTTGATTGGATCTGTTTTCTTCTCATCTGAAACACAAATGAAGGTCACCGGGGCCTGCGCACCGGTCTGATCTACCACTTGGCTGCGGCTGGGGTCATGTGTTGTGAATGTGAGGACATGATGCAGATGGGGATATCTCATGTGCTGGGACAAGCTGATATCCTTCAGCTGCTCTTTTGATCCAATGAACCTCTATAACAACCGTCCTGTTTCAGAGAATTATGAGCCGGTGCACAGTCTCCGGAGACCTACATTTGTGATTCAAAAGCGTAATTCACCTGAGGGCAGGGTTATACATGCATGGCGCGTCATGTCAGTCCAGGCTGAGGCAACACCATCCGAAAATTGAAGCTCCAACTGCTGCAAGTAGCTGCTGGACTGTGACCACGACGAATAATTCTGCAATTCTGAGAACTACTTTATCTTTTATGTGAAGTGGGAATATCAATTGAAGACTTCGAACTCCTCGTGCTAATAGTTTTAAACCTTGAATTCGGATTCCTGTTCATAGCTATTCATTGCACGGCCCTGTGGGTGTGGTGATGGATTTCAGACGGTGATAGCGAAGGAGAACAACTTCCAGCAACCTGGAGAGCGCTACCGGTCCTGGGATCCTGACAGGTAAGTTAACTACTTCAATATTCATGTCCATTAATTAGTTGGTAGCTGATTCCGGTCATGTGACCCAGACTTTCAGAATCAAAAACACCTTGAGAAACGTTTTTAGGATTCCCTGTGGTACCATTAAGAAGAACTTGAATTTCCCTATGCACATATGAAATGGTTTGTTTGACAGTGGGAAAATACAATGATTTCTCTGTTTCACAATTGGAAAATTAGGATAAAAACATTGAAATGTTGGTCCCACTGAACCTCCATATCAATAGAGTGTTGAACCGACTAGCTGATAGTACAAATTCGACGTTGCGTCCAAGCTCAATGCTTGCAGCTGACATTACCAGTTGGACTAGCAGCTGGAGATAACTAGTGTTGAAATCTGGATAAACCATTTGACATCTTATTTGAGATCATTATTGGTGCTCGCTGCAGGCAAGAGCGATTCATTGGACGGATGGCAAAGGCGCTGTCGGATCCAAGGCTAACGCATGAGATACGAAGCATCTGGCTCTCGTACATGTCACAGGTACGTACTTACCAGTGTTGTGCGGTTATTTAATTTTTAAGATAACTGGCGGTTTCGGTTCTTTAAAATTCGCATAATCAACAAAACACTGGTTTCGATATTCGGGGGAAAATCGGAATCGGACAATCTTCGATTCTGGTTACTTCAGAAACTTGTTTTCATGAAAGAACTGACAAAGAACCAACAGTCATAAAAGGCCGTTTTTTTTTAATTTCAAATTTTTTGAGAACCACAATTATATAACAAAACCAATTTTTTGAATTTCTCAGGCTAGGTGTAAGTGCGTATATACTCAGGCTGATAACGGAAGGATATCTATACAGAGTCGAATAACTGCACAATACTGCTACTTACTACTACTTTTGTTACAACACTGCAAAACTATTACTACTCCCGACCTAAGGATTTGCAACCTTGTGCAGTCTAGAAATATAATTCAGTTTCAGTATCCACCATGCAGACTATCAAACAAGCTCAGGATTTAGATTATCACAACCTGACTCTTATAATGATCTTTTTGTTAAATTTATTATAGGTAAACTATACAAATCTTTTCTAGCTGATTTCATTAAACCTTTTCCAGTTCATATATCTTCTAAATCCGCAGCAGTGTTTTTTTAAAAATGTTTTCTGATGCCACTGCATCAGCAATCATTGCAAAAAAGATATAGCTTTAATTGGTCACACCATTGTAAAAATTTGTCCAAACTGTGGAAAACTGGTGAAAATCTGCTCCCGAACTAAAGATTATGTTGAAACATGGTGAAAATTTCTCCATTTAGTTATTTTTCCTCTCAAAAGTTTGATAAAACTTTTCCAAAAGAACAGGGAATTTGCAGCAGAAATTCCTTTCCAATTTCTGAGCTCCAAGTTTTGCAAAAACTTTTCACCAAATGGATATAAGTCAGTAAATTGTAGCATATATTATTCATCTTGTTGTCCCTCAAAATTAGTGATTTGGAGTGTAAATATAATCAATTTTCTCCATGATCTCTTAATCTGTGCATAATGCTGTATTGGATTGTATGTGCAGTGTGATAAGTCCCTGGGACAGAAACTCGCAGCTCGGCTTAACATGAAAGCAGCCATGTAATAACTAGATCTTCTAGTCCATCAACCTGCCGGGTATTGCACAAAAGCTTCAGAGATGTTTGTAATTATTATATCCATGACGAGCAAAAGAAGTCTACAAGATCCCACTACAATACCAGCTGGAGATAAGCATATAATAGCACAAGCTTTTATCAGATTTTGCAGTGTGTTGGATGCAATTGATTTTGTGCTTTCACTGATCTGTTAACTGACAAAATAATGTTTTTGTTATACATAATAATATACAATTATATTACAAATTAACACAAATTGTTGTAATACAAATTACAATGTTACAACAATAATACAAATTAACTAGCACCTAGAAGAAACCAAAACAATTGCAACAAGAATGACTGCAGCTCAGATTACCTTGTGAGTGTAAGTTGACACCTACTGGTTAGGATTGCAAATACCTGCAACATGGATGAGGGATGACCTGAACAGTAACAAGAAAGCTGGTCAGAAGGTAAAGAACTAATGCTACAAAATAAGAGCACACAGGATAGTACCAGAAAAGTTTGTATCCTGTGGTGGTGAGATGTCCCAAACCTGAGACTGACAGCACATCAAACCCACTTTAGATGCAACTCCAGCAACAGGTTGACAAGATTGACCATGTACTCCTTGCCTTCATCACTCGCAGTATGGAATAACCAATTCCAGCATACCACCAACAATTTTGGCGGACTGGAAAAATAGTATGCAATTGGGTGTCAAAAACACAGATCACAAAAAAAAAAGGAGTTACATGCCAAATCTCACACACCCACCCACACATACATGTGCCACGTTGGACTGATATCTCAATATCATGCTCATCTGAAATTCAATGGGTGATCATTCATAGTCCAACATTATATTTGCTGAGTAAATAGTAGGATCTACATTGCCCAGCTACATCTTTCATGCCTTTACCCAGAACAACCAGCCCAATATGAAGCCTAATGAAGCGAGTTAGTATTTGATGTTGACTAACATGTTTGAGAATACTTAGCACTTGAACCTGCCCACTAGATTTTACACTAGCTACAAGCCAAGGAAACAGAACCTACAGGATAGAACCACATGCAAAGCAGAACTCCTCTCAGAGCACAAGAAATTTTGCTCATGCAAAGATATGTAGTCAAGTAACTAATTGGATATCTCCCATTTACAACTCAATGCATTCCAGTCCCTTCTGATCACCTCCTATCACTACCAATGTAGTGGAAATCAACTCTAGAAGCTGAGGCCAGATGTTTAATTGCTGTCATTTGTTCACAAGGTAAAAGTTTACAGCAGTTCTGACTGCAACGCGCCAAGGATCAAGTTCACCACTAGTGAACTATCCAAACCCTACTTAACATAATCCAGAGTTCCCTTATCTTCTAGGGAATTAAAAGGAAGTCTGTAACGACTTCCCAATCTCCAGATCTTCAAAATCCATTTGCATATTGGGAGCACCCAAAAAATAGGGGGAAAAAACATGTTTGACATGGCCTCCACAGATCATATGGAACAACATGTCATTTTGAAGCCTAAAAAATAGAAGAGAAAAGGATGAAACTAGCCTCCTCAATCCAGCATTGCATTGTACCAAAAAGCCTGAGAATGGAGAGTGTTGGAGTCCCTATACTTTCGTCCAGTTCCAACTCCTACTCCTCCATCCATCCAATCCTCATATTGAACCCACAAATCCCGGCCAGAATCTAATACTGCCAATACCTGCCACCCACAACAAAAAAAGCAGGTTCAAACAAAATGGACCTTTATCCATCCATCTGCGCCTTTATCATGGAGCCCACCCTCCAAACCACTAGAGAACCTGACAAATAATTTCTTAGTAAAATCATATAGTCTGAAAGTCAATCTTGAACAATTGTTCCAAGCAGGTGAGTGACATGAGAAGAAGTGGTAACAAACTGAATGAGAGCCCTCAGCATAGAGAGATGTCCAAGAGATTAATGAGGGAAGAGTAGAATCCTTGCTCACCGCTCCACCTCGCCACATGGCTGTTGAGGGATCCATGCGATTGGGCAAGACCTGTAAAACCACGGCCAACATGCAATTCAGATTTCTCAAAAAAGAACATCCAAGGCTTTGTCACAAGACCATGATCCACTGATTTATCCACTCTTGATGCATCAGTCTATCATACAATGACCTATCATTTAAGATACTGTCACCATGTTATTGACTGATTCACAGCTGTATGACCTCTCTTAAGAAACATAGAAAAGTAGACACCAATGAAAGCCCTAGCATATGTGGTGACTGTCAAGATGGACTGCCAGTTACCTCAACTGTATCCACAGATTCATGTGCTGGTATTGTGTGAAGTACTCTGTCACACTCTCAGACACAGTTTTTGAGTCACAACATGCAGTAACTAGATTATCAAAGTCACAGATGACTGAAAAGAAATCGAAAGCAAAAAGGAAATGGAAAATCCATACCTCCCAAAATGTTGCACAAGGTATGTCCAAAGGACTAAAGCATATTCTCAACATAAATGGCAAACAAACAAATATTCTGCCAGACATGCACATCATTGAATGAAGCGTTGTACCTCTCTTCAATTGCATCAACCAGTCCCTTTGTCAGTGCAACACCACCAACCTGGCCCAAATGTATGCAGTTCAGAAATAACACCATAAGAAACCCAAGAGATTTACATGCCAATCTGAAACATGCAGAACCTGGAGTACTCAAATCACTGGAAAATACTTGAAGGATTCCCAATTCATTGTTTGAATGGAACAGGGTGTGAAGAAACCCACAAGCTGTATACTTGCAAACAGTTTCTTCTGAAGATCCATGCGCCCTGTAGGCACAATCAATGAACGGGTTAGTGAAAGCTCAGTCATGAGAATCATTTCATTGAAGACCAACTTTTAGTCTCAACCTGCATGCCGTAATGGGATGAACAAGTGCTGCCATGTGCAACAACTGATACACTACAATTTGGTTCGAAATCCTGATCCTGGGGTCACATGTCTTGAGTGGACCTATAGAAAGAATGCTGTTGACAATGCATTGTTGTAGACCAATTGAAAGTTCTTCTACTCTGTCCCTCATATTGTCCTCACTGTTGGCAGGAAAGCCTTCAGCATTCCCAGCTGAAACATAAGCCCCATTCAGGTTTCCATTGACAAATCCTGGTTCCATTGCTTCATTCCGCTTGTTGGCTTCCTGAAGACTGTCATCTGCAACATCTTCATGGTCCACATGATACCTGCAGGAGTTTCCAGGAGCAACTCTTTAACTGCATACCAGATAGACTATCCAGGGCTGATCTTAAGGTTTTTGCTTCAATCTATAAACCTCTCTAATCCAAGAGCACAATTCTTTTGTAATGAGCCAGTGTGGATCCTGTCTTTATTGAGAAAATGGTGGGGACAAAGGAATGTCCTTCAAAGCATTGAGCAAATACTAATCCTGGCTCTTAAAGAAATCAAGAGCCTTACCATGGCCGCATAAGGGCAGAGTACTCTTCCGGTGCTAAGAGAGATGGGTAGAAAAGACCCTCAGCTGGCACCTGCAAAATCAGAGTTGAGAAGAAGTCTTTCTCTGTGCAGACATTGTTCAGACATAAGGCTGAAACATTCAACCCAAACAGAAGCTGAAACCCAAAGAACCATTGTTCTGTAAAAACTGACAGGTGCACATCAGTATGGCTCTGGGTGATTAGGGGTGTGTACATTCAAGGCAGAGAGGGAGACTTTGTACACACGAGTTGGTTCGCCTGCTGTACGGCACCGAATCTCTGTTGCCACACGTTGCTCATATTCCTGGGGTCATTAAAAAACTTTTAAACTTCCTTTGGATTAAATTCAGACTATAAGACATTTTGTGTTCTGGAAGAAATCTACTTTTCATATAACCTTGCCAAACTTGAGACATTGTAACACAAATAGTGTGAAGAAAACAAAGGCAAACAGGACAATAATGGAACATCTTTTATCACAATATTCCAGATCATGAATACTCCACTCACTCTCATCAAACAATGGGTCTCTTTCAGGTTGTTAAGAGTCTGGAAATCCAAAGGGTCATGCAATGGATCACTGTCAATATGAGGCCAAGTCTGCCTTTGCTGTTGCACCCATAGTAAACATCTTGTAATGTCCTGCAAGAAACAGGGTCAGAAAAATAATATGTCATCATTCCAGCAGTCACATAACACCTACTACAGTCACATCAGCATTCTCAGACTGATGATAAAGAATTTCTAGGAAATTAACAAGAGAAGACAAAAAACAAGAAACCAATTAATACCAAAGAAGACAGCTAATCATATATCATCACTGGGACAAAAATGAAGAACCTTCGTTCAGTTGAGCAGCAAGGTGGCTCAAACTAGACAATGACAAAACCCAATAACAGACTTCAACTCAAAGACTGGACTTACATCTCCACCAAAGGACAGCACTGAACGTGTTGTTGGAATAGCAACTCCTTCCTGCAAGCCCATGCACAACAGAACTCTCACTTTATCACCAGCATTATTCTCATGGCCTATATCCACCAATATCAATACCAGAACACCAAAGTAAGCAAATGCATAGCAGGCCAAGAAATACTAAAGTGGGAGCAAGGCCCTGGAAATCATCAAACCTCAATACACATGACTGATGTAACTTGTGCACCCATGTTCACTATGCAACCAGATGAGACTCCATTTCCAAATGTAGCTGCCACACATTCCTGCAAATCAGAACTGATGAGAGGTTAGATGTGCACTACCTTGCAAATAATCAACCATGCCCAAAGGTCAAATCCTTCAGGAAAATTATCTAAGAGTGCTGTAGTCCTCTCAAAGACACCCAATATGTTTGTGGTCAGTTTGGAAAGCTACATCTCAAGTCAAAAGTCAGGTCTTTAGCTCCTGGCAAAACTCTCAAAATGTAGCATCTGCTGTAGGAAATCTCATGTTCTGTAATTTCTTGACAATCTAGTCAACTCAAGAACCTGTAATAACCCTGTAATGAGCCGCCTCTTCTGGGGATCTTGGAATCTTGTGATGCCATGTGGTATTGATTGGTTGCAGGTGAATGCCAACCATATTGAGGAGTCATTTAGGTCATGAGAGAGATGATAATGTACCTGGAATACGACAGCTGAATGAAATTGGAGGTCTCTCAAGACAACCATTAGCAGTTCTTTCACTTCTACAACACCACAAGAAGCACAAATTCAGTCGGCAACTTCCAACACACCCAAAAAGAAAAAAATTGTTCTGCAGTTACAGTTGTAAATATATGCAGCATTGCATACACACTGGCAAATTCAGTGCTTAGAATTGCAAAAGAAAGCTTACATCATGATTGAACAATAAAAAGAGAGAAGCATCCTTTGAGAGTGGATTGGCACCTCTGTTGTCAAGAGTATCAGGGACAACTATGACAGCTGATAGATTTCGTCGACTTTTTGCAGCTAGGTTGAACTTCTCTGTCAGGATCCAATCCCAGATCTTGTACACATCATCACATACCTGGCCATGCAACACAGTGTGACTTAATCTTCCAACCCAGAGCAAAATGCTTCCAACAATGACATCTATAATGTTCCCCCAGACCCAATTCAGCACTGGAGAACTCAACTGGTACCTTGGTTCAGGAAGATGCATATTTCTACAACACACCATTTCACCAGGAGAAAATACCATATGACAATCATTGCCAAAAATTGAGCACACTACAGAAAGTCTGCAGGGCATCCAAACCAATTGAAAGAATGAACCAGATGAGCAGATGAGCAGAATAGAACCCATTGTTCTGGAGGATTGAAATACCTGTTGCAAACTGTAATGGGTGGAAACATTGAGGCGTCCTCGACACATTGGCCGATGTAGGCAGTAGGGTTCGTCAGCTGCAATCCTCAAGGAGTCTTCCCCACAAATATACCTACGAAATGGTTTTGATCTCTTGTCTTCTTCCATGGCCATTCCATTCTCTGTCACGTCATGTGTATTTGGTAAGGCTGCAGTTTCCACAAGTGGGCCTCCATAGGGCCTTACAATGCCAGGTTCTCCCTTCTCACCTGCCAAATAACCCTAAGGGAGTTCAACCACAAACATTCTGGTACTAAGTTTTAGCTCTGGGACAGAGAGCCCCACAAATTACAATGATCAGAACCTTGCAATAAGACATGAATCAAAGAGATCTTTGCAGGAACAGAGAGTTTACAGCAACTACACCTGTAGGTGTGCCTTTAGGTGATGACTTTGATAAGGATTGTTTCAGTGTAGCAGGCACAACTAAATCTAATTCATCCTCCACTTGGGTCCATGAAAATGTGTCTTCATTCTGTGGAACCAGAGAAAATTTGTCACCTCCCATGGTACCTGCCTGGCCCCTCTGTGAAAACAGTCACCAATTGCATCAGTCAGAGTAAAAAAGAAAGATGAGGAATACAGTAAATTAATTGCATGCATTTATACTTCTTAAGCAAAGACATAAATGCAGACAAGAGAGATCATGCTTCAGAAAGGTCACAATTCAGAGGGGCTGATAACTTGCTTACACATGGTAGTGGTAGCACTCTGCAGCATTGATTGCTTAGGTTGCTAAAACTAAAGGAACCTAGAACACTTCAAATAAAGTGGATAATTATAAGACATCTTACCTTTCCAGTTTCAGGCAAAGATGTTGGAAGCTTTAGCTGTGAACACACCTGAAAGTCCCGCCAAGACATGTCAGGGTTCCTATCATTCTCATTGATGAAGTTCATATGATTCCTTAGAGAACAAAGGAAAAAGATGACAGTGTGACCCAACAGATATAAACAAGTATTTCTTCACCCGTTGGGTTACATCCTCAATAGAACTGGACACTTTTCTAACAGCCAAAACAGAAGAATGTTGCGGCCTAGATTTTCTCCAGAGAAGTTTAATGATAGGATGTATGTGTCTTCTTACCATCTCAAGAATGTCTTTGCGTTCATCACGTCTTGCTGCCGATAGCAATGCAGTCCCAAACTGCAATACAAAGAAGAAAGAGCTTTGTGTCAGTTTCTGCAGCATTGAACAAACATCAGAGTCAAACAGCATATATTCAGTGAGGTAATCATATGTTATCATATTTGGTAGTGCACATACCCATTTCTCGCCAACTGCGCCTTTGTGTGAGCTTCTTTTGGCAGAGCCCTCTTTTTTGTCATTGATCCAAAGATGATGAGCAATGCAATGAGGAACAGTTATTGGGGCTTTTGAAGATGC
>Ga0209208_10002983_pt1 | contig 24350 bp, 17 predicted proteins | sample S1TSphfallax_3_FD_187694 | JGI IMG/M metagenome (GOLD analysis project Ga0209208, IMG submission 187694) | Host-associated microbial communities from peat moss isolated from Minnesota, USA - S1T2_Fd - Sphagnum fallax MG (SPAdes) (version 2) | ecosystem: Host-associated > Plants > Peat moss >...
CTTGAGCCTTAAATAACCAAACAAATGACAATCAAGTAAACCAAACTTCATAGATAAAGCATGCAAACGCTCCAAATTATTAAACCCATAATTTCACCAAATTAAAATTTTTAGACTTAAAAAAAGATTAAAATATATTATTATATCTTTAAAAAAAATGTTGCAATGTTTTTTCAAAGTTAGGTAATTAATTATTTGTATTAGTGTACGATTCATTTTTTAAAACAAATATGGTCTTGATAATTAACTGGTTACATTGACTGCTTAATTAAAGTTTTTTTTTATGGGCACACAGGTCATATGATTAATCCACACCTATTTTCAAAGAGGTGGGTGAGGCATGCAGTCCAAGATTAGACCATAAAGTTACATGGTCCAATTCCAAACATGTAAGACTATAGTATTAACTTTTTTATCCATTCACATTTCCCAAAAGGTTCCAATTTGTATATATTTACAATTTAGCTTATTTGGACATAAGGATATTTTTATGGATGATTGTCACTTGAACAACATCACAAAATTGATGATATTTTTAAAGAAACACTTTGTAGCACCTTGCAGTGCTTACACTATTATATCATTTTTAACAAAAAATATTGTCAACAAAAAAATCAAATATTTTAAGATATCCCATTTTTATCATTGAAGCTTTAAAATGGAATAATTATTCAAGATTGAAATGTCAAACTTGCCATCGTACTAAGGTATAACTTTAAGATATCCAATGCCCACCAATTTCACTCAATAAAAAGATGTCAAACTAAGTGCCATGTTCTCATCTCACCTTGTTTTGTTAATAGCTTGTTTTGTTAATAGAATGCCAAAATTAGTAAAAACCCAATTCAAATTTCATAGTGTAGTTTCAAGTTGATTATACGATTTTAAATACCAAAGTTGCATGGTGAAATTTTAGTGTATTTGGAGGGCATCTTGCATTTGAATATCCCTTTTAGAAAAGAGGAAAGATTTTGCACATAATTTTTTAAAAAACAAGGATTTTAATGAGAAGTATTTTATGCTTACAACTTAAAAGTAGGAATATGTCACAAACACCACCATCACTTGTCACTTGCATTATCGCTTGCACCAACATAATCACTTGCATCATCACTTGCATCATCGTTAACTTTTAATTAACTCCCAATTCACTTTAAGTTTATTTTTAATTAACTCTCAGTTAATTCGTAGTTAAGTCTTAGTTAACTGCCAATTAATTTTCAACTAAGTTTTAATAAAGTCCTAGTTAAATCTTAATTAACCCTTAGTTAAATTTTAGTTGATTTTTAGTTGACTATTAGTTAGGAAGCTTCCTTGGTCGATGCACACATAGAAGCTTAGATTTTTCCTTGAGCTAGGTCCCTAATGGGGTATAAATAGGGTAGGACCTCCCATTACCTTTAGTATGTTCAACACCAATTTTGGATTTTTTTTTTTTCATATTTTTTGTTTTTAGATGTTATTAGAATATAATCATGTTTGAACCATCTTCTAGCATATATTGTGTTCTCATCTTACGTCTTTGTGTTTTTAGTTTTGGATTAGACTTAAACTTGCATTTCTTGTGATTTTTTTTCGTGTTGTGTTTTTAGCTTAAATTTTGTTTTTATAGTCTTTCGTGCCCATGACAAAATAAAATATACCCACTCCTAAGGATTAGATGGAAGAATTGAATCCCCTTTTACACTCGATGATCTAGGCTTGTTTAGGTTCGTGGTAATTTTGGTGTAGTATTTTATGATGGGTAAAGCCCATAAGTGGGGGACAATATCATAGGCTTTTTGTATGGTAAAGTTCAATTTTTTTGGTTCTTGATTTTAAAAGGAACTTTAGGTCTTGTTCAAATTTGATGAAATTTTTAATTTAGTCTTGAGACCAGTTCTTTGAATTTTCAAGAAAAATGTTCTTATCTTTTTAAAGCAAAATTGAAGCCTAATTCAATTTACAATCAAATTCAATTTCATCTCCATCATACAACTGAACATCATTTTTTTGGTTTAATATTAGGGCCACCTTAGATGAAGGTCCAAGGTCTAATGTGTAATGAAATAGAACAATCCTATTGGTTGAAAGCCATAAAACTCTTTTCGGATCAAATCCTCACACATTGTTCTTTTGCTTCTGAAGCTCCAAAAACATTTGTAGCCCTTCACCTAGTGTTTCCAATACCACAAAAATGGAGGTTCAGTGTTTAATGATGGGTGTGTTAAAACAAATTAATATTTCAAACTTAAAACCTTGGACCCTACATCTTTGTCTTTGAAATACATAGAAGTTTTGTAAAGCCTTAGTTGACGCACCTATTAGACTTTTAATCACTCAAAACAAATTAAAATTGAGGAAGATATAGGGCTAGAATTAAAGAGACCTCAAGAGTTTTTTTTTTCAAAACATTTAAGTAAACTATCACTCATCCTCTTCTTGCGTTTTCTAAGTTATTCTTTTACTTCGGCAATTGAAAGAATATTTCATGCTCAGAACATTAGTAGCCCTTTAGTTTGCATGTCCAATGACACAAAAATCACTCAATTTGATTAAAAAATGAAGAAAATATTGGAAAATATTCAATAATAGGTACGCGTTTGCTAATGGGCAAATTTTCCCTATTTGCTTGAAAAGTAGATCATGTTTTTATTTTATCCTTTTAAAAGTTGTATTTATTTACCAAATGAACCTAAACCTATTTTTAAAGTAATATGCTTGCTTTAAATTCTAAATTGATTTTTTAAAAGGCTTGGTTGTCTAGTCTCATTTTAATGCCAATTTCAACAAAATTCTAAACCTTTGGTCTGGATACACTAGAACTTAACCTAAAACTACCTAAAATCAAAAACATGCCAACACTACTTTTAATCCTAAGGTGGAGACTTTTACCTTAGATGATAAGCTCCTAGCTAGCCTAACTTTACACCTTTCTAATTTTGGACACTACATTTTCTTGTCTGCATTTTTTTGGGAATTGATTATTTTATTTTATTCATCATTTCTTTCTTTACAACCAATTCCATATGGAAAGACAAGTACAGTCTAGAAAGAAATCACTCCGGTCTTTATCCTTCACATGTTCTTAATCGGCTTTTGTGTCTAATTAAGTTTTTTTTATAACGTTATTTTCCTAAATGGGACATGTGGTATGGTTTGCTAGTTCCACATTAGTTCAGTTTTAATTTTAGTCTTTAATGAATGGAACTTGGAATCTAGTTCCAAGTCCAATTTTAGTTCCAGTTTTTAAAAATTAGACCTAGTTCCAATCTAGTTCTGGGTAACCCAAACTAAAACTGGTGGTTACCTGTCAATTATCCTCCAATTAGTCCCCCAATTTTTATCCTTTTTTTCTCAAAAATCCCAAATCTAGTTCTAGTTTCGGTTCTTTAAAAACTGGGATCTCGGTTTTGATTCAGTTTTGGTTTTTAAAAGAACTAAGTGCCCAGTTTTGTTTCCAACCTTAGTTCCAAAAACCACACCTAAATCTGGTTTTGTTTAATTAATTAAAACCAGAATAGGGTTATAATTTGCCAAACTACCTACCCAACACTAGTAGGTACCTCACAACCTCTTCCCTTCCACATTTTACGAGATGTTTTCCATCCAATGGAAAAGATTGAAGAATATATGTAAATATTATATGGTTATTATTATACATTAATTATGCACATATTGAATTCAATTCAAGAGCACTAGGCTACTTGCTCTTGTTGGGCAGAACCTATGTGTGTCAAATCAGAATGGTTAACTGCAAAGTGCGTTTTATTGTTGAAAGCAAGGAAAGGCTTAAAGAGCCAAAATTGGACTCATTAGTAAAACATAAAAGTAATTCCCTATTTTACTGAACCTATAGAGATTGGTTGATAGAGGTATTACCAATAATTTGACATCCTTGATAATCAAAAGCTTAATTTAGTATGGGGGGTTGAGCGAAACCAACATTGCTAGTAAATTGGTTTGTTTCGATATAGATGGAACTACAATTTTCCATGATATTAATAGTGGTGAAATCACTCAACTAATGTATAAACACATTCCATATGTGAGTGGTGTCCATTACAAGGTTCACCACACCAACCTACTTGTCTAGACTTTGAATGGGCTGGTTTTCATTTTCAAAATTGAATTTTTTCTTGCCTCCATGCATAACTATTTTGTATTACTTCATAATTGTGCTTTAGATACCTCACACATTTGCCTAATTAAAGTCCTTGAGTTTACTTCAACATCAAATTTGAAAAAATGTCATTTCCACAAGATTTTATGGAGATGTCCACTTTGAACTCCCCCCGATTCAACTCTCGGCTAGGCATTCAAAATAGATACAAAGAATGGATAAGAGGTTTGATGGTCATGCTTGGAGCAAAGTGAAGATGACAAATATTATAAATAGTTTTGGGCTTGGCTTCAATACCATTTGGTGGTTGAGGCACTTGTGTTGTTGAAATGATATTTGCAAACACTTCGTGTGCAAATGTGTTCACAATGAAATTGCATGGATGGGTGATTTGGCTCAATTGCAATTAGAAGGTAATTTCATTCCACAATTATAGTTTGCACAATTGTTTGCAAGTATTGTGGTGTTTCAGGCATTTTGTGTGCAAAGCTATGAATGTTGAATGTATGATGTCATTACAAACGAAGAATCCATGTCAAAGGCAACCATACTCTTTGCCAACCAAGGCCACCTTGTTGTAGTTGGCATGGAAAGGGGTTCCCTACAAGAGATCAAGGCATTGGCCCAAGGTGAAGTTTTTCATACACCTAATGCCAAGAACTTTGTAATTGCTTTGGCCACTAGCAAAATGTATTTTGTTCAACACCTATTCAATGAGGATGGGGATGGTCTAGTTGAACATTTGAAAGGTGATAAATTCCACAAGGTCATGGATAAATTCATTCCTTTGAACACTTCAAACATTTGAAATTTGATTGCATTTTTCAAGCATAGCCTTGGGACTACACTAGAAGAAAAGTTGAAATTTGTGTCTAGTCTTTGCAAATAATTTTTAGTCATAGGTGATAATTACAACTAAAATTTCCATGGTTGTAAAAATTGAGTTGTATGTGACACTAGTTACAAATGATATTGCATTTTGAATGAAACGAGTCAATGATATATGTTTTCATCCTTTGATTAGCTGTATATGTATTGTCGCATGTGATTAATATGTGATTATTTGTTGAATAATGATGTGTCCCAACTTTTAATTTTTAAAAATATGTTTTTTAATTTTTTAAAAAAACATAATATAACTAATTCATATGTTTAAATGGTTTTAGATTGTGACATGTGGCACAATTAAAATTTGACATGTGGCATATTAATTTAAATTTGAGCAAAATAAACTTAAATTAATATCTAAGTAAGTAGGTATGTAGGTTCCATTTAGGTTATAAATTTATCTAGGTGGGTAGGTTCTATTTAGGTAAGATACTTACTTAAATAGGTAGGTAGGATTTACATTGGTTAAATACCTTCCTAGGTAGATAGATAGGCTAAAGAGGTAGGGAAGTTAGGCGTAGCCTAAACTAATAAGGTAGGCTTAAGACAATCCATTTTTATTTTGGGTTTAACCTTTAAAATTGAACTTTTTTCATTGGTTCATCCTTTCAAGACCATTTGCATTTTGAATAATACTAATGCACTTATTTATGTACTCCACATTACAAAAATGAAAGACAAAATATATGTCTTAAACATTTTAATTGCAAGTATCACCAAATTAATGACAACATATTTGCAATTACATCTTAATACTTATGTTATACTAACCTAGTTTACCTATTAACTATAATTAATTATTGTGAATAAAATATTAGGTTTATATTATTATTATGATTAAATTTGACTAATATCTTGGGTTAGGTATTTTATTAATATTTTTATTATAATTATCTTCCTTGTTAAAGATATTATGAATTATAATAATAAATAATTCATGATAATGATAATTTCAAAAATAATAATTTCAAAAGCTACAACAATATTTTAATAATAATTACTGTAATAATATTATATTCCAATGTTAATTAAGTTTATGGTAATTATTATACTATAAAAATGAAAAATATTTAATGTAATAAAAAATCAATAATAATGATAATATTGTAGCTAGTAGCTAATTTAATTTAGTTATTATTTTGTCAATTCTTATAGTCGTTAATCATTTTATTAATAAATATTTTATAATAAAAGCTTTAAAATAATTTCAAAACGTACATACAAGAAAATTTTAATAAAATTTATTTTTTAATATTGTAATAAAATTACATAAATCAATTAAAAATTTATACAACCCATACTAGTAATTTTATCGATTATACATATAAATAATAAAAATATAGTTAAATTATTATTGTAATTAATAGCTAAATTAGGAATTTTAAAAAATATATATTATTTCACTTTTAGTAGCTCATCGTTATTAACCATAATACTCAACATTTAATAAAAACAAAGATAATATTTCCATTACGAATAGAAATATTTTGATAATAATTTTTGTAATAATTCTAACAAATGGTTAGATAATAATTAGATGTAATATGTGTATGAATGAATGTAGTAATTATTATAAAGTTGTAATATAAAAGATAAATAACGAAAATAATAATTAAAAAAATATTGATTTATTATTGTAACTTGTAGTTAGCCAAAGCTACTTGTTTTGTTATTATTTCTTTTTCTATATATCATGTTAATTATAATGTTCAATATTTGATAACGACAACTAAAGTAATAACAAATTAAAAATGATTAAAGGATTTTTTTTGTAGGCAAAATGGTCTTTTTATAATAATTCATGCAATAATATAATTATCATATCATTTAATTGTAATGTTTGTACTAATGAAGGTAGTAATTATTGTAATGTAGAATTTAAAATTGGAAATATTCATAGGAATATAATATCCATCATTTTGGTATTAAAAAATTCCATGAGTAATATTTACTATAATAATGAAATGAAATTTCATTTAAATATGATATTTATGCTAATGATTATAGTAATAATTCAAAAAACTATAGAAAAAATGAAGAATAAAAATAGTTATTAAATTGTTATTGTAATGAATAGCCAACCTAGGTTAGATAATATTATTATTATTATTATTATTATTATTATTATTATGTTTTTCAATATACATAATACAATAATTAATGTTGCATGATGCATAATATTCCTTGAATAGTAATCAATTTAAAATATTAAAATAGTAAAATAATTTTATTATAATCGATAAGCCGGTAATAAAAAATAAAGATTGAAAATATTAACAATTTTGTTTCAATGTTTATTTTGTTGTTAGTTGATGGCATTAATTATTTTAATATCATTATTTTTATTTCTTTTCACTTGTTATATCTCCTATTAAGTATAATAATAAATATTTATTTATAATTATAGTTATAATTATTGTCAAAAATGATAATATGAATAAGTGTAATTAACCTTGGATACATTCATATTAATATGACCTTCATGAAGTCCATATATACCTAAGATTTTTTTAAAAATTCCCAATATACATATGGTGTTATGATTTATATATGTTAAAATGTTATAAATATGGAGTGTATGTAACATCAACACACATATTATATAAAATTAAATTATTATATTGTTGTGTAACTTAGTCTAACTGAACTACCCTTTAGAGTATGCAAAATATACATTTGTATACCAATAGGGTTACAATTCATTTGGCCACATTTGCATTTAATGGGACATACGTGGTCTAGTTCGAATGAAAACAAAACAAACATTTATTAACATGGAAAGATGAAAGTTGCAATAGTTGCAAACTAATTGTAATGTTGTTCCAAACATGATCAAACATGATGAGTAGTTGGAAAAATGATCAAAGCTAATTGCAAATCACAAATAGTCACATGTAGTCGCAAATAATGTGGTTAAATATGACAAGATTTACTTTAATGTTAAAAGGTTATATCAATAACATATTTCTACTTAAGTCTAAGAGCCCTTAAAATCACATCCAAGATAGTTGTTTTCTTGGGTAGTCTTTTAAACAAAAGGTTTTTCTATTTAAAATGTGTGTTAATCAACATTTCCTTATAGCTTATTGTTTAGTACCTTATTTTCCTTTTAATCATTGATTAGGACTTTTCATTTTTTGTCTTCATCAATTTTATTGGTCAAGTATTAGTTATATTTTTTATGGATAGACATCTGAATTTTGAATTATTTTTGATATGATAATATACATAGGAAAAAATACTACATGAAAGAGATAAAAGATGATTATTGTGAAGATCTTGAGTTTTGTTTAAAGGAGGAAAAAAAAAATTCAATTGCAAAAAGATTTTGAGTCCCATTTATTTATTTCCAGAATTTGTTTTTGTATTTAGTTGTCAATTTATGTTTTTCTACCAATAATATAAAATTAGACAAAATATGAATAAAAAATAGCAACAATAAGAACAAAACAAGAAACATAATAACCTCAAATTATTTCAGTCAACGTAAAATTACATTAAAATGTAGGAAGATTGAATTAAAATCAACAACAAGAATGAAAAAAATAAAATATTGATGGAATTGCAAGTGGGGTGGACTTGTTGATGGCCATGTAGTCTGGCAATGATTTGTAAGATGTTTGGGTTATGTTTGATCATGTCAAGTGTCTTGAAGGTTGGACAATCATGGCATGCCATATGTATGATGCAACCTATCACAAAGTCCTAATCATTGCCATTTGCGACATGCAATTGGAGGACATGGATGTTCAATGTGTGTTGTGGTTGAAGTTGAATGATGTTGTGTTCAAGCACATCAATGTCGAACCCAATTTCAAGGGTTTCATGGTGTATAATGCACAAACAAATTGGAATACAATGAAAATACATTGAACAAATTGGGTCATTTGAATTTTATTTGTGTTGTAAGTTGAGAAAAATGTAATATAGATGTGGCCATGGTGCTAAGGTCGGGAAATTCCATTATTTGTTTAAATATTTTTGCTTTTCAAAATGCGTTTGTGTTGGGCAAAACAATGGATTTAGATTGTTATGTTTTGAACCAATCATCATTCTCCTTAACCTTTTTGGTTTCGATGGAATTTGTCATCCCTTCAACCACCCATACAACTATAACAAACATACTCATTCAAATTTAATCACAAATTCAATCTTTAAATTTTCAAAATTATTTTTGGGTTTGGACAATTTGGTCATTAGATTTACAAATCCATTTTTTAGATTTCAAAAACATTGGTCATTAGATTTGGAAAAATGTCTTTGGATTTCCACCCATTTGCATCCAAATAAAATTATTCAGGATTTCCATATGAATTCTAGACCTACAATTAGGTTTATATTTTATTAAATACCCATGCAAACCAAAATGGATCAAAAGTCCAAATGATCTACCAACTTGGTTTTAGGTTCCAAGTTCAAATAACCACCCATATAGACCAAAATGGACCATAATTGGAATGCTAGATGAATTATAAATTGACTTACCATTTTCAAGTTCAAATAACCATTCATACACACAAAAATGAACCATAATTGAAATTTGGTATGCATTGCAAATTGCCCTACAAGTTTTATGCTCAAAATAATTACCCAAACACATTATAAAGGATTAAAACAAAATGCCCAAATGAGCTATAGACTTGCCCTACAAGTTTCAAGTTCAAATAACCATCAATACACACTAATATGGATTCAAATTGAAGTGCCAAATGAATTCTAGACCCAAGATCTAAGTTTTAGGTTCATTGAAGTAGATGTACAACTAGAATGGAGCATAATTAGAATGCCAAAAGAACTATAATCCCTAGTGTAGTTTTCAAGTTCAAATAATCATTCATAACACCAAAAATGGATCATAATTGAAATGCCAAATAAGTTGCAAACCACTAGACATGGTTTCAAATTCACATAACCACCCATACAACCAAATGGGATCATAATTAAAATGTCGATAGAGTTGCAGACCCCTAATTTAAATTTTAGATTCATATAAACATCCATACAACCAAAATGGATCATAATTGTAATGTGAATGAAGTTGTAGACCCATAATGTAGGTTTTAGGTTCAAATAAACACCATAACACGAAAATGGATCATAATTGAAATGCCAAATAAGTTGCAAATCCCTAGACATGGTTTCAAATTCACATAATCACCCATACAATTAAATAGGATCATAATTGGAATGCTAAAAAATTGCAAATCCCTAATTTAGGTTCCAAGTTCACATAAACACCCATAAAACCAAAATGGATCATACATAGAATGCCAAATGAGTGGCAAGCCCTCCAACAAGGTTTCAAGTTCAATTACAAACCCATGGAACCAAAATACTTCACAATGGATATGCCAATTGGATATGAAACTTCCTAAGGTGAAAAAAAGTTATCATATTTGCATATATGTACATGGATGTCAATTGTTAGGATCATCTTGCAAGCAAATTTTCCAACAATTCACTTCAAATGACAAGTGTTGTTTAATAGATTACCTTGGAAGTCCTTGGGCTGCAAATGTGTAGTGGTTGTGATATTTCACAATGTTTTAAGGCATGCCATTCAAGAGACTCTTGCAACCTTATGCCAACCTTGATTTACTTGATAAAGGCTAATATTGACGAGTCCATTGGCAATTTTTTAGAATTTCTTCCTCAATCACAAATGCATTTGTCGGCCTTGCTTCCCAAGGCAAGGATATTGAGTTTAACTTCATTATAGAGTATAGTAGCTAAGGATTTTGGTAGGCAATAGGTCTATTTTTACATGAAGATTTTTGAAAAATGATATTTTGACTTGTGTTGAAACTTGAGATTGGTTATAAAGTTGTAATATCTTGAAGGATTTTGCTTTCTTTTAAAGGATTTTTTGAAGATTTTATTTTTGCACGGTGAAATATTTGAGTTTCCATAAATTCTTATTTTGCCTTAAGATATTGTAAATGTCCAGGCCACAATGTGACACACCCCTTGTTAAAGGAGGGAATAGATGTCTAGGGTATTCAAATGTTTTTTCATGGCTATGGGGATGTGTTGGGGTACAAGTTAAAGCCCAAGTTTTGGAATTTGTGGAGGCATAAGAAGATCTTTAGTTTTGGAGGCAAACAATGTGTTTTATTTCTTATCAAGGAGGCTCAAAGTCACATTGTTTCAAGGTTTTTCATCTATTCATGAGTTAGGATTTGAAAAATTCACAAACCTTGTGACAACATATGAAAAATGACCACAAGGAAAGGATGAATGCTTCCAAAAAGGAGGTCTTTAACAAGACAATAAAAAAAGTCTTCATCTTCTTGTGTACCTTAAGCTATTAAAGCCATCTCTTACACCAGGGCTAATAAGGTGGCTGAAAAGAAGAAGTTTTTGGCTTGTCTTTGCCAGAATTCTAAAGTTTTGAACTCCCAATTAGTCTCAGCAGCCACATGAGTATCCTACCACTAAATCAGCAACATAGAATTATAGGTACACTAGTAGTGCAGTCCAAATTTTGGAATATTTAAATTGGGGCTGTCTAGGTGATCTTTTGTGGCAATGTCAGTTTGCTGAAAACAAAAAACCCAAGCAGCATGGTCGAGGGTACATTTTGGAACAATTTCACAAAAATCGTCATATTTTGAGGAAGAAATTTATGAAATTATCAAGATTTTTGGAGGATTTGGGCAAATTTCTAGCTTTGTTTTGTTAAAATAGTCATACAGACCTATTAGGTTCTAGCGGTTAGCTAACATGTGATAGGATAATTAGATTTTCTATTTCTCTATTTGTCGAGTAGCCAGATTTGACTAAATACTCTTGTGGCTGATCACCACTTTTGAAGCAACATGAGAAAGTAGAAAAAGAAAACTGGGCTTTGACTCCTTTTTTGAAATAATTAAATAATTCGACAAAAACTACTGATTGTTACAGATTTGGTACAATCTAATGAAGCAGAGAGTATTAGCCTTGGGTGAATTAGAGAACCTACATTGCTACCATAGTTAAAACTGAAAAGTGACAAATTTGCTAAAAAGCAACAACGGTACCAGTGCAGGTTCTACGTCACTCAAGGTGAAGCAAAACACTACAAGTATCCCAGCCTAAGACTAAATCAGGGTCCCGGAGTTCAATTTAACATTTCCAAGGTTAAAATACTGCCACTTGACACTAAGATGCCTCATTTAAGAAGGGGAGAACACCAGACTTTCAGAATTATTGGTTCACCCTGGCCTAAACAGTGTACACCTAATTATCACTACTCAATGGGTGACCACAGTGTGTGTGTTTTTAACCCTGTCTATATACAGACAAGGGTTATGTCATAGTATTAACGCACTAATATAGAGAGGGTATTGAATAGGTTTGTGTGTAGATGTGCAGAAATAATGTTATGGCCAATGAAATTGCTGGATTTGCTGGTCTGAATTTTTAAAATAGTTATCTTGAGTGAATAAAGCGTTATATGTGTAATAGGGTTTGATAGATTTGTGAGATTTTTAGAAGACTAGTGAAAATCTTAAAAAGGGATCATTGTTTTCAATATTCAGCATAATAGGGTTGTGTGCAAGCTTGAAGATTTTTGTTTTTTTAAGGCCAATGCAACTTCCATCTTCATTACTAGTGCACTTTGTTTGTTTATATGGTTTTTTTTTCCAGTTCTCTAATAGGGAATCATCCTGAAATAAGATTCAACATCAAACAAAGAAAAGTTTGTAGAAAACTAGTGAAATTTGGCCAAAATAAAAAAGTGTGTTGAAATGTGCTGAAATTCTTCCTTAACTTTTTAAAAACAAGGAATTTGTAACAGAATACTCCTTTTAATTTTAAAGGTATTTTCCCCAATTATTCCAGCCTAATCTTTATTTTCTGGCGAAATGTCAGCATTTTTTGACAAAGGAATTGAAACGAAATTTTATAATTTTATTTCTAGTTACTAATTAAAAAAATTCACCAAAATTTTGATGCCAAAAAATGAAGAAAAAATACTGCCCCAGTCCCTTCCAACTGCTTTAGAGTTTCATTGTTCTGATTGATGTCTAGCCTGCCCTTGAGATTGGGCAGAGCCTTGAGAGGAAAAGGCCCTTAGAGTGAGACCCACTTTACATTAGGAATCAAGGCCAAGGTTTGAACTCAAATCAAGCATTCCTATTCATGCAATCACTGAAATCCAAGGGCTTTACATTAGGAGTCAAGGCTAAAATAGAGAACATTTTTAAAAATCTACCACTCTATGGCCCTGACTTGACCCCAAGGCACCAAAAAATAAAGATACCTATCAACTTGAGAGGCCAATTTGCAACCCTTGGGGTCAATGTTGCTGCAAGAAAATTTTGTTGTTTGGATGAAATCCCCCACTGTAAGGTCAAAGTAAACTCTAAAGCAAACCCTGTATCTCCTTCTTCATTTGATCTCCCTTCATGTTCATTGCCTCTTGTTGAGTTGTTGTGCTTGTTTGCCTCCTTTTTGGCCTTAATTGCTAAACACATGAACTAATTGACCCCAAACAAATAATATTTTATTGATAACTTAGATACAATCAGTGTTTTTTTTTTCGCATTCATCAAGTAGGTGCACTGGCTAGGATCCTCAGCATTAATTAGCAGTAAATGGGGACTGTCCTGGTATACTGGTATATCTTTTTTGGAATCTGCCTAGTTTTGGCGACCTACAGGAACACACTGTCTAAATCTGGCGACTTCTAAGTTTTTTTAGTCAAAATATGGCGAATTAAAAAAAGAAATATCAAAAATCCCTTTGATGGATAAGCCAGCCCTTATTTTTTGTGGGAAAATTCGGCCAAAAAACAAAAACCCTGCATACAATGAGCCAAGAAGTGCTCAAATTTCCCATTATTACCCCCAAGATTTTTTGGCCCGACCCCTAGTTTAAAGTGGGCCTAAGTTTCCAGGTGTCCAGTTCATCCACTATCCAGCCACAATTAATTTGGTCAAATTATAGCAAAAGGGTTTTTTCTACTGTCACCTCACTATTTCTCATGTTTTAAGTTTCAACCGACCCACTTTGAAAGAACCCACACCTGGCAGTTGCAAGTGGAGAGAGTTAATGCAACTCTAACCAAGATAATATTTTTGCACTTGTGCTGTTTTTCAGGGCAGGTGACTCGCATTTATTGGTCAGGTGGATATCTCCAGATTTGGGGTGGGGGTGGGAGTGTAACTTAGTGTGTAACTCGATGTAATTATTTAATTACTTAATTGTAAAAAGGGGTAAGTTGAATGGTCATGGTGCCTGTGCACCATGTGATGTCATTCTTTGTAATTAAATGTGGAGGATAACTTTTGGAAGGTTCTAAACAAGTTTCCTTGGGATTAATTAAATATGGAATCTCATGGGCAACATGTGATTTTGATTAATTAAGTGGAGGATAATTTTTAGAAGGTTCTAGACATGCTTCCTTTGGGTTAGTATATAAAAAGGTGTTTTGTGACCTTTAGGGACACCTCCTTCCTTTGTAAAGAGTGATGGTTTGGAATACCAAGTTGGGAATGAAAGTTTTTGATTTTGGAAAGGCTTTTGGTTTTGATTGTTTTGAGTGTGATAGTGTGTAGTTCTTGGTTGAGAAATGTTGAGGCTCATCACCTACGCATAAACAAATATGTTGGTGTTGATTGTGTGTAGGGGAGTGATAAGGCTGTATGTATAGACAAAGGGGAGTGAGAAAATAAATGTGTAACCTATAACATAGATCTCCATAGCTATGTAACAAAATTACATAGTTTCGGTCCCTTACCCGTTCGTGTCTTACAGGGGCATGAGGGTCGCAGGGTTAATTCATGAACTCATAAGGCCAGGGGGAGAGGGCACGGATTCTTTTTTTTAAACATTGGGGCTATTTGGGGGGTTTGATTGGAAGCAACGTTTTTTATTTCAAAAATTTCCTCCAATGGCGACCCCAAAAATAACCCCTTGACCCTCTCAAAGGGTTTCTTTATGAGAATTTTCAATAACTTTGACAGAAAAATAGGTGATGTTTGGAGGAGTTAGGGGAGGGTTCTTTTATGGCTAGTTTGGGGATCATCACCTAAGGCACTTTGGATACCTATCTATGTAGGTGTTTATTTAGGTTAGGGGTATATAAATTCAAACAACTTTCAATTATGCTTCTCTATTTGCAAGTGCCATTTTAGAGAGACTCTTTTGAACCATAAGAGAATTTTGTTTGGGTTTAAGGTTTCAAGTTCAGTTTATTTTTGGGAGGACCCTACTTCATTCTCGCTACCAATGTGTTATTTATGGAGTTTGTTGCACCTAGTTTTGACTCAAGCTCCTCAAGTAGCAATGAGGAGCTCTTTGATGAGATTGATGTTGAACATCAAATTGTGGTGCAAGCCACAATCACACGTGTCAACACTTGGGAGTTCTTCACACCAACAAAATTGGAGTAGGGTGGTGGGCAATCTATGGACACAAACATAGGTGTGCAAGATGTTTTAACAACTATGCAGGCCATGCCAAGTTTGTTCAAATCCTTGACCAATCTTAGTTTGACTAAGTTTGAAGAATTGGTGCAACTTGTGGTCCCTAACATCATTGGTCATGTGAGGTCTAGTGGGGAATCACACCACATTTTCGAGCGACCGTCCAAGTTCACCCCAAAACAACATTTATTCAACTTCATATTGTATATGAAGCACAATAACATCACCAAATATGATGCATCCTTATGGAATCAAAGCAAGAGTGCAATAAATGATGATGGCATCTTTATTGCATCTTGCATCAATTCCGCCATTGCCGATGAGATCCGATGGCCCACTATTGAAGAGTGTCGAGTTGTGGCTACACAGCTTCCATGGTTCTAGGGCTACATCAGATTTATTAATGACACTTTCATCAAAATTCATAAGGCCTAAAACAATTTAGCCCATTGGAGTTGGTTTAATGGGTGAAAAAAGATGTATTGCATGAACAACATAATGGTGGTGGACAACCACAGGTTGTTCATATATTTGGACTTTGAGTACCTTGGGTCATTCCATGACGTCAGTATCTTGCGGTAGTTAAACATCCACATGAACTAGTGTCAACATTTTGTTCACACATACAAGTATTTTGAATACTTGTTGGGTGACCCGGGTCAGGTCCATGGGCGAGGATGTGTTTGCGATGCAACACATTGGGAGGCATGAGTTTGCACCCAAAGCTAACATGTCTACAATTGTAGCTTATAACAAAATGCATATATGGTTTTTTTTTAAACCACTATCTCATTTCATTTGTATTTAATAAGGTCTAAGACTTTTAAGGTTACGGCTTACATTTTAAGATTTTGGGTTTGGTTTTGGAATCTAAGGTTTGGATTCAAGCTTTAATGTTCAATGTTTTAATGTTTAAGTTTTAGCTTTAGATGTTAAAATTTAAGGTTTAAGATTAGGTTTTAAGGTTAAGTTTTAGAGGTTTAGGTTTGGGTTAGGACTAGGCTATTAGTTTAGGTTTAGGCTTTAAGGTTATGTGAAAAGGTTTAAGGGTTAAGGTTAGGATAAGGGCTAGGATTTAGTGTTAACGGTTTGGGTTTAGGTTTTCAAGTTAAGTTCTTGGCTTTGGGTTTAGGATTAGGTTCTAAAAACAAGTTTTAAATTACTGTTTTAGGGTTTAGTTATAGGGGTTAGGGTTTAGGTTAAGTTTAGCATTAGGCTTTTAGTTTAGGTTTAAGCTTTAAGGTTATGTTTTAAGGTTTAGGGGTTAAGGATCCAAGCATGCTAAAATATGCCAAAAAAATGGTTCTCGAAGGCGAAAAAACAAAATTATGTAAAAGAAAGTTTTAAAAAAAGAAGATTATTATTAATATTGAACTTTTTGAATCATATGAACTAATCAAATGTGGGATGGAGAAGTTTTTTGAGTTTAGAGATTTAATATGAACTTTTAAAAATACCTACTTGTTACATATTTTCCAAAACTATGTTATTATCAATTTGCATACAAGTAATCTTTTTTTTTTGCACAAATAACTATTTATGAAACCAAGCATATGGTTCATTTAAGAATTATTTAAAGCATGTTATTCAAATTTCAAAATAAAAAAATGCAAATTATATACACAGAAAAATATCTTATGCATGTTATTTTTTGTTGCAATGAAAACATACTTTTGAAAAGGTTCAAATTGTGTGAATTGAATAATTTTAATAACAAAAGATGCATAATGGAGGTCATTTGGGCATAGGAACATTATTCCAAAAAAATTGCAACTTTTGGGTGCACATGTGTAATTTCAAAAGGCTAGAAAAGCAAGTAACAAGTATCTTTCAATCAAATAGATTCAAATAGATTGCTACCACATTTTAGTCGTCAAATGGAGCTTTAAGGCTTGATGGTCACCATTGGATGGAGGGTTTCTAGCTAGGCGTTTGACATTGCAATGTGAGAATGTAGGGCAAAAGCAAGGCATGGGGTTTGCCTTGGTGGGGCTTGGAAGCTCTGTGATTTTCTATTGCCGCCTCCAAGCTTTTCCCAATGCCCTAGCGATGGAAATGTAGTGCAAGTTAACAATGTAGCATCATCAAGCATGTAACAAATGGGTGGGAGATAGTAACATCAAACAATTATAGAACACAATGAAGATCGAACTTGGGCATCAACAGATATGGGTGTTCAAAGGGTATGGCCTTCCTCACACTACTCAATTTCACTTGTTTTGCTTTGTTTTCCTCCTTAATATTAATTTCATCAATGTCTTATTTACCTAATGTGTTAGTGATGTACATGTTCTTGTTTCTTTTTGTAGTTGGCTCTTTGGTTGCTTAAAAGCCTTGAAGAACCAAGAGCTCCCTTCTTTGTTTTGAACACAAAGTGTCATAAGGCAAGACGAATAGCTAGTGAAAAAACAAGGGATCAATTTGTTAATGGGGCAAAGGTGGTTTACTTGGGAGTTTGGAAATAGTGTTAAGGGGAAGTTCCAATAATTGTTGCAAAGAGATATGTATTAGTTCTTTTCTTACTCACACCTTGGTCATGGTTGGTTATCTTAATTTGTATTGTAACAAATTGTCAAGTGTAGATTAGGTCTCCTTGTAAACATTTATTTTGCCTTACTCCAAATGTTATGTGGATATGTTGTTATATCACATAATTTCTAAAAATGGTTGGATTTGTTTTGTGAGACTGGATATCTATATGTACAAGCAAAAAACATGGTTTCATTTTTTATTCCAATTATTGTTTGTTAAAGCACGAATAGAACCATAGGAATCATAAAACTAGCCTTCTGCATGGTGATTCTCTTGTTTTATTACATTGAAATCAAAATCATGTGTGTATTTCAACTCCATATTTTGTTGGATCTTTGTGGGGATGTTCAACAATCAAAGGTTCCAAATTAACTCCTTTAAACAATTATAAATTGGGAGGTGTGAGTTCACATGTGGCTCCTTCCTATGCATATGTGTTTACTTGAATCAATTATAAACTACAAGTTCATCTATGGAGATAACAAAAGAATGTGTACGTGAATGTGGTTCTACGTATGTTTCCCAATCTTTCATACACATAAACCTACAACTATTTGTTGTTCAATGTACAAGTGAAGTGTGACTCATTTTTTCTAATGACTTCAATTGTATATTGATTTAATGTAATGGCCAATAAAAGGAATGCGAGAATGTCCCAAGCTCAAAAACTTGCAGCTGCAAAAACTCAACATGAAATTATAAAGGTTCGACAAGCTGCAACAATAAGTGAAATTGTTGTTGCAACAACTCAGTAATGACAAGGTTCCATTCTTCCTAGATTACAATTTAATATTCTACAATTCATGTGTGTGTACTATAATGTTTACATATGATTACATCTAGATTTGATGTTTCCACTGTGGATCCAAAGATTGTCCATCCATGGGTTCATGTAGGCGCACTAAGGATCATGAAAGGAAAAGGGTTCAACGTGAAAAACAATGTGCATTGGCCATGGAAAAATCAATTTCCCAAGATGTCTTGGCAACACTAGTATCCATTGAAAATCACATGGATAGAAGGTGGAGAAAATGCATTATTGTTGTTGACAATTTAAGTAATTTCTTACATGATGTTGCCCACAACTTTAATGATGAGGATAAGCAACAAGTCCCTAGGAGGTTTTTGGACAAGGAAACTATTCGAGACCTCCTACCAAAATTTGCTAGGCATGCTAAAGACATTGAACAAAAGTTGAACCTTCTTGAATGCATGGAAGATGCTTATGCACAACTTGTAGTGCAAAAAGAAAAAGATAATTTGCCCTATAGGAATGTTCTTTTGACTGCAATGGTGTCACATCAAAGTGGACCCTTTCAACACTACATATTTCAAACAATTGGTGGTAGCATATACCTTCTGTCCAAGGCTATAACACAAAAAATCCATGTGGATCTCATAGGGGATAATATATGGGGAAGGCTACCATGGAAGCGTTGATCAAATGCCATGAGTGAAGATGATCGTTAGTTGGTCTTGAGTTTTTGGGATGCTACTACAACGATTTCACCTATAAGGAAGGATGTGAAGCGTAAACATATAGGAGTGGGGAATTGGGAGGAACATCCCACTCATTATTTACAAGAGACACAAGTAAACTATTAAGTGCACTTATCTTTGTGTTCATACAAGTTCATTTTAGGCTTCTTTGCATGACCAACTTTCATTTGGTACAAAAAACATCTGGGATGGTGCCATCAATGATATTGCATACATATAGGGTATGTGTCATGTTGTTTTGTTTTGAACACCTATGTGGTTTGCCATTGTGTCAATATTTTTGCAAATTGATGTAGACATTTTATGGCATTAATCTAGAGATTTAAGGGCCATTCATTATGATGGTCATAATTTTGGGAACTTGAATATATAGTTGTATAAGTTTTGAATATGATGGGCATGTTTTTGACTAGTCACATATTGTTTCACAGTTAGTGTTCATGATTTGCAATTCTACTTACAGTCCTAACTAGTTGTTATGCATGTTCAATTTCCATCATGCTCCAAGTAACCAATTACTTGGTATGTGTGTGTGCCTCTTACTTTTCATGTGCAGGTTGATTACTCATCCTCATGTTTAGTACTTGTGCTTGTGCTTTGGGTACTTGGGTTAAATCATTTGTTACTTTGTTGTTTAGCTTTCATTACTTTTTGCTGGTTTGAGTACTTGTAATTACTAGTCACTATTAGCCATTGAGGCTATGGTACTTATAGTTACTAGTCATTACTAATCATTTATGTTATTCTACTTGTTGTAGGACCCCAGGAGAGTTGTATTACTAGTTGCTACTTGTCACCAAGGCTTTGGTACTTGTTATAATACCCTAATGCTTGTATCTACTAGTCACTTCACTACCTATCATTGGGGCTTTGGTACTTGTTCTAAAACCCTAGCTACTTTCTACATTGTCACCATACTTGAAGGTATCTCACTTCTACTTGTCAAATAGATTGACTATTGATAGTTTATGGTCATTATTGTACATTGTGGCTTTTGTACTTGTTATGTTGTCACTATACTTGAAGGGGTTTCACTTGTACTTTGGCATGTATAAGTTGAATATTGAGAACTACTTGTCACTATCATTATTACTTCTATTTGGGTTCTTACATATTTGTTCAAGTTAAACATCGTTTTCTTATATCTACCCTTTACTTCTCAAGTAGGTTGCTTGCCTTCAACTAATAACCAATACAATAAATTGGTCACTAGTTGTAAACAAATATTGTTCTTTTCTAGTAACTTGGATGGTTTCTCCAATTATTGTGTAATATGCACAATTATTTATTACATATACGTTGCAAACACAAGATAATCAACTAATTCGTTGACCTATTTGGGATTTGCAGTTAGACTTTTATAGTCATTTTGTGAAAGCACATGGTAGCAAAATTGGGTTGAGAGCTTTTGAAAAATTAAAACCATATTATGTACAAAAACTGAAGGAAGTTAAAGGAACACATGTGCATGTAAATGTCATGTAGAGATGCATGAGCTTCAAGAAGGCTTTAACAATATGCAAGGGGAAAGCAAAAGAATACATGCACTAGTAGAAATCCCCATATTTACGACTAGTGTTTACGATTAATTTTTAGTCGAAAGCGACATTTTACAACTATTTTGCTGTTAGTTGCATAAGACAAGTCGCAAACGACAAATAGTCGCAAAAACCAATTACATCGGCATGACGTCATCAAATGGTGGATGGAGCCTAAATGTAGTATATACGGTTTCATCCGATGGGGCCAATATATACATAATGTATACAAGGCATCATTTTGTATATATTTTGTTTTTCCTGATCGTGTGGGTAAGGAGTGGCCATGTTTTTTCCGATTAACTAATGGGTTGTTGCCACATGGCATGGTTTCTAGTATTTGGGAAACCAGATTGTGATCTTGAATTTTCTAAATCAAATGGCCAAGAAATGGCCACGTCTTTTGTGTTTGGCTAATCAAAATGTGCCACGTGTCTCAATATGAGCATTTTGAGAGTTTGAATCGCCATGTGTCACATGGTCCCACTATTAGGGTTAGGGTTAGGGTTTAGGGTTTTCATCTGCTTTGTTCAATGTGCTATCTAGAATTGCCAAGAGTGCCTGTCAACAACAAATCGATCAACAAAACTCTACAATCACTGAGAAACACATGCATAAGGCAAAGAACTACATATTCCAAAAGGAAAGTTAAAAAATTGTGGGAACATTTTCCAAGGTTCAGCAATAGCAAAAGAGCATTGTGCAACAGAAAGGTGCTTGTCAGGCCTCGACTACCAATTGATGCCAAAGAAGAAAATGTTTGTAATGGCCTGGCTTGAATGCTATCCCTTTTTCCTTGTCTAGGTTCCCGAATTCTAAAACACTCTGAGATTCTTGAAGACTCCAGGGCATAAGACTGCCCCCACATGTTCCTCTCTTGCAAAACCCTGAGCTCAGGTGATGCTTGATTGTGCATACCTGATCCTCCTATGTAGTTGCAAGACGAATGCTGGGCAAATTGAGTCTGTAGTCTATGAAACTGGTACTTCCTACAATTTTTCAAGTCAGCCTGACCTATACTTGTTGGAAACTGCTTGTGGTTTTCTTGACCCACCTGATGTGAGGGTGGAACAGGTATACTTCTGGGGTGTATAATTATGGGCTGCCTCTGACTCTGATGGAAAGTGTTGTGAACACTGTACCAAAAAGTCTTTGTCTTTCTCCTTTTTCCCCTGTGCTTCTACCATGCCGTAGTCAATCGTCAGGTTATCTGTAGATCTATATCTCACCAGCTTCACAAATTCCACTCCTTACATTCATTGACTACTGCTACAGTGCTGCATCTATTGAAACCAAAACAAAAAAAAAGTTTGTAATTTTGAGACTTTGAGAGATCTACTTGCCTTAGTACCGAATTAGCCGAAGAGAAAAAGGATTAGAATATTGCCTGAGCTTGGAACAGTACCAACAGCAACAACTTCTGAGGGTCTGAAATCTGAGGCTGAGGAAGAACATTGACGTAATAAGCAAATTTCCTCGGCAGCCAAGCTCCCGGCTGCAAATCCATCTGAGCTCAAGGGCGAAGCTGCTACAGATTTATCCACAGTACGACACACGTCTCCAGCATTGTCTACTGGTTCTCCTCTCGCAGTCGAAGGAGAAGGAGAAGGCCCGTGCTGCAAGCTCGCAGCCAAGAACTTCCTCCTTGATGATCCACCACTCAAATGGTCGATAGCAGAGGTTGCCGGTATATCAGCAGGATCTTTGGGAATCGGGGGAGGGAGACTCGACCGATGACGCTTGATAGAGAGATGAAGGCGCTTAGGAGGAGGAGCAGCAGCCTCAGCCTCCCTCATCCTCAACCACTCTCTTGAGCATGCCAAGGTTTTCTTCTCACAAAAAGAAAACAGATATACAGAGAAAAAAAACACGAGAATTTGAAACGCCTAAACAAACAATGACACTAAGCTCTCTTTCTCTTTCTCTCTCTAGAAGAGATCAAATCCACTATCGTCGGCACAACTTTTCTGGGTCTTGCCACCGGGAAAACATCTTTGTTTTCATCTCCAGCGGCATCTTCCTCCCCGGAGGAGTTGATCTCCGATGCTGCTGTGGCATCATCTACGGTATGATGATGATCGTCATTGAAAGAGCTTCTGAACGATCCAGCCACTGCCATGGAGTCAAAGAGCTAATCCGGATCCACATATCAGCTGTTTTGCGCAGGAAGTGGCAGAACTCCTCCTCTAGTCTCTCCATCACCAGCTGAATCACGTTCTGTGCTCTCTCCAGGGTTGCAGGCTACTACTCCTCCTCCTTGTTTTGCACGGACAACTGATCCAGCAGGTTCTGTACCTCGTCCACCGCTTCGAGATACGTGGAAGCCTCCTCTTCCGGGCACTCGAAAATCCTTTGCTGCTTGGCTCGCTCTGAGTATCCCAGATGCCATCGAACCACCACATCCTCTGCATGATCAAAGCGCGATTCGATCATCTTCGAACTGCCCGCGCCCCGTGAAGGTCGGGAACGCTTTGATTGCATGTCCTCATCTGTAGCTGTTGTGCCTACTTCATGCGAGGTATTAAACTCTAGCTTCTTGGGCTTGTCATTCATGCTGGAGAATCTGTGATCAAAGTTTGAGAGAATTTGGAACATGTCGTCCGTCATTGCAGTATCTATGGTGCCTAACGATCTCACAATCTGTTGTGTTGTGATTAAAACTCGCTCTTCTCCATCTACTGCCATTGGCCGCGGTATTGCCGTATCCCGCACGCAACGCGATGATCTAACCAGTGGTACAAAAACACAACGGGCCCTTTTCTATAACCTCCAAATCAAGTCATCCTTGCCAAGGAAAAAAAATCACACACAACAGCAAAGAAGAAACTCCTGCCTCGCTCCTCTACCGAAACAGAGACAAAAAGAAGCCTCTTCTCTCTACACTTCTCCACCCCATCCTCCTCCAAAGCTCATGAACAATATCCGCTAGTACTACTCTAACTGGTTTCCCACCATCCTAGAACTCTCCCAAAAACACCAAACAAGCTAGACCTAAGCAGTTCTTAGTTTGGAAAAGCAACAAGCAAGCAAGCAAAAAGGGCTCCACAATTCCTCTAACAAAGCCCAATCTACAAACGAGAAATTGTGCACAACCAAGAGAAGAGTGAAGGAAATCCCATTAGGGTTTCCAACACCGAGGTTTAGGGTTCCGCTGAGAAGCTCGAGACAAACACCGAAGACCACGACACTCTCCTGCGTTCTCCAATTGTGTTTGAAAAAATGGTTGCTGGTTACAAAAATATAATAATGAGTAGAATACATTCAATACACAATTGTGGACCCCTTATGCCTAAAATATGTATAATACATTTGGAATATTCATAGGGCTATGACTCATTTGGTGACATTTGCAACTAATGGTAGGTAGAGGGGTCTTCT
>Ga0209208_10002984_pt1 | contig 24344 bp, 19 predicted proteins | sample S1TSphfallax_3_FD_187694 | JGI IMG/M metagenome (GOLD analysis project Ga0209208, IMG submission 187694) | Host-associated microbial communities from peat moss isolated from Minnesota, USA - S1T2_Fd - Sphagnum fallax MG (SPAdes) (version 2) | ecosystem: Host-associated > Plants > Peat moss >...
TTTTGTAAGCTTTGTGTTGATTTTGCATAATCCTTCATATGGTTGTCATTGAACAATTCCAGAAACATTTTCCAATATAATTATTTTATTTTCAAGCCTAACTATCTCATTTCCTTCCTAATCATTACCACATTCCTTTCCTAATATCTATCTATTGTCTTTATAACTATTTCACCCCTTTTTTTATCCACCAACGTGGATATGAAAAGACAAATTAACACATGCCTTTTCATGTTGATGATATTTATATTAATTGAAGTTAAATTTGACATTTACATAAAATGATGAATTGTTGATAATCATATGGGAACATAATAAGAAGGAAAATTGTCACCAATAGTGCATAGCAACACAAAGTCCAAAAAAAATTAAAAATTCCCAATTACATACTAGATATAAATTTATATTCACAAGACTTCAACTTGCATAATGTAATCTACATGTAGCTTATTGCCCAAATAGTTTGATTGTGGAAGAACATTATCTCATTACAATTTCAATTGTATATTTCACTTCAACTAGTGTAGCTTGTGTCATTGGCTCAAGTGTGAATTGGTTATTCAACTACTTTTCATTCCAAATCGTTTTTTAATTTAATTTAATTAAATTTCAAATGACAAAAACTACTCAAAATTCAATATCTCTCACACCTTAGGTCTAAAAATTTCTAAACCACCTTCATTAAATCCTACTCATGGAGGGCTTTCCAACATACCAAGAGTGCACCTAAATTCTCCTTTAATTTTAATTACTGATTTAAATTCATTTTTAGTGAAAAAAATGTTCAATATCTGATAATTTCTCCATTGTCCGCCAAAACATTATGAAACCAACTTGGTGTGTCCTCACTCGATAGGGGCTCTCCAATAGTATCAAGAGCACAACAAGAGGCATTGCAGTTTGAGAGATCTCGATGTGATTTTGTACATATACCAAAACCAATATGCCAACCTACATTTCCTAACTAATAATCATCTAAGGCCTTTTGATTCCTCGAAGGAAGCATTAGTTCATCATCTAAGGCCTTTTGACTCCCTGAAAGAAGGGTTAGTTCATCATCTAATGCCTTTTTTTGACTCCTTGAAAGGAGCATTAGTTCATCATCTAAGGCCTTTTGACTCCTTGAAGGAAGCGTTCTTGGGCAACTGTTATTTACTGTTTGCAAACTTTGCATGATTCTTCTTCTTCTTCTTGGTTTGTCCAATTTGGTGAAAGTAAAAAAACACTAAGAAATACTATGAAACAGGAATAAAATACTATGAAGGACCCCAGGGAAATTTGTGTTCATCACATCATAATTCTGAGTGTTGATCATTCTAGAATAGAATTATCAGTAGCAAACAAGCTCACTGGAGCTCCCTGCATCTGGGAGTTCATATTAAACTGATGGAATTCTATAATTTGACAGAGAGTCTTGATACTTCTATGATCATCAGCCTACTTTTTAGACAGATGTCAAAAGGGGAGATGTTGCTAGCTGCTCACCTGCACCGAGTTTGGAGAAGAGGACCATCCAAAGAATACTTCCATTTTGTGTTGCTGCGCTTTTCCACTGGATGGGAGGGTTCTTCAAAGAATGAGACTAAATAATCAGGAGAAGATCTGGCTAGGATAAATCACTAAGCTCAAAATGGGTGATTGAAGCAAATGGCTAGAATGCTAACTCTCTCTCGTCAAAACACCTGTCACTGTTGAAACTACTGGAGATGCTTCCCACAAAGATCCTCAAGTTGGTTATCATTTTCTCCTGTTCTCTACAAAGGATTTGACTTTGTTACAGGATCAACCATAAAATCAGCTGATAGGATCCCTGAACTAATTGGCAGCACATTCTCAATAAACACCTGTTTTTCATCACAACACTAATTGTTTCATGAGTCTCATTAAAACCAACATGAACAACTGCCATCATTACAAAGCAATTCACAGGCTGTTTCAAATGTGAGATATCAACATTTTGCTCATGGTTAAATTATCTTGTACTACATGCAGAGAAGCTTACCCTAACATATGCAGGATGCTTGCTGAAACTGTCCAGTGCCTCTTCTGCACCCACAAGATCCATTATCTCAGAAACAACTTCGACTCAAATTTCATGACCTTTCTTGCATAAAAAGTACTGCACAAGCTTCAGCACAAACTGAACAAGCCTTCCTCAGAATTTAATGAGCCCAATTAGAAAAAAGGATCCTATCAAACATCAGAATATTGATCTGCCAAAGACTTCAAACTTAGCAATAGTTTTAGCTTGAACAAACCTGATGGTAGCCGTGCTACCATGGCATGTGTGTAGCCATTACTGCGCTCAGAAAAATTGGCCCCTGTACCGCACCAAATAGTCAGAGTGATCAGTTGCATCTAAACAGAGCTCCACATGTACAGGCAGTGATCATTAGAGTAAAAGCAGAGGTGCACTATAGGCCATTTTGCATATCAAGCCAGATATGAATCACAGATTAGGCAAGAATTATATCCAGATGAATGAAAGCAGTTTCTCTTCACCTGCAGTAAGTTGGACAAGAATTGATGATTCAAGCTGATCCGGCAAGTTGTTAAAAGCTTCTAACATTCTACTGACACCTGCTTGGCTGGTGCCTTCCCGCACCTTAATAAAGACCACATGCTCGATTCCTTGTTGAAAGTCCTGCCATCCCCACCTTCCATCACTTCTCGGCTTCTTCCACTTTCTGCCTCTCCCCAGTATAAGAGATACTTCATCAAAACTCCATCAAAATTGCTGAAAGCATATAAACATCAGTGGCTTAAAAAAATTCCCAGCAGGTTGAGGAGCTGATATAGTGGTGAGCAGCATCACAAGATGTGCTTGAGAAGCTCATAAAGACTTACATCACCACGCCTGAAGATTGTTTCAATTGCATCTTCCACTTCTGCTTCAAAGTCTGCAATTATCAATCCCTGCAGATCCCCCCACATGTGCATGTCCCTTAGTAACATTTTTTCTGGTCAAGTCAGAACTCAACTGCTTTGGCTTATGGCCAGTGCACAAATGTTTGTAGGGTTCAAAACAGTTGAGGCCACTACTGAAAATCCAAAAAGATGAAATGCATGGCTAGGTTAAATCTTTACAACAGCCCATTGAAAGAAAGAACAATTCTGATTACATACATTATAGTAAGGAATGATGAGCTCTTCAGCAACTTTCAACCGCGCAGGATGCTGCATATACTGCTCCAAAGTTTCCTTGGATGGAAATCGCTCATAAAGTGCATGTGTCACACCTTCTGGTGTCCTTCCTACCACTCGACCTGCAAAGAATTTTGTCATGCAGAGGACCCATCATCAGCAGCAACAAGGTTTTCTTTTCTTTTCTGGTTTAAGGCTTGTGTGTTTCATTGCCCTCTGTTGTTTCAGTTCCAGGGTTTAAGAATTAAAATGGTGAATTTCAGGGATGCAGCAAAAGCTCCAAGTACCTTGACAATCACAATAATGTGCACAGACAGACTCTGTCTCTAGTTGAACAATAACATGCACTTTGATTTCAAGAAAAATTGAAGGGTTGATTTCAGAAACCCGCACCTACCTAAAGAAATGGCAAGAATGCCTCGGAAGCGGTACTGCAGTGTGAAGAGATGATCAAGCATGTCTTTTTCTTGCTCATCAGTAAAATCCTCCTTCATTTGGAAGAGCACAACATGCTCCACTACCTTCCTGCATTAACCCATCCATCATCATCCCCTTTTCTTATACTTGTGAGACAGAATTCAAGCACCACCCAAGTTCTAGTTTTTCCCCATGATTCCCATTTTTTTCTTCTCATCCTTGTCTGAAAATCTCTTGACCAAATTGGGTCCACTATTTACACATGCAACAACCATCCACAACCTCAAAACTTTATTGGATTCAATCCAGTTGATGGCCCAAGAAGTTATCACATACACACAGGAAGACAGAAGAGAGAATTTTTTTGCCTACCCTTTCTTTCCCAGAAGCAAGCAAGCAAGCAAGCACATAGCACTACCCTATTATTGAGTTGCATCAAGGAGAGGAAGAAGAAGAAAGGCCGTGCAAGGATACCTCGTACCAGTGGGCCTGGCAGAAGATTGAGCGCCATTTATGGAGGAGCGATCTGCTGCAACTGTGACATTTGTGAATCTTCTTGGCGTAGTATTATCATCATCCCACTGCTGATGGCAACGGTGAATTCTGTTCTCATATCTTCTCGAAATCCCTGAGTAAGTAGTACATGCATCTCTCATCAACACCGGATTCAAAGCTCAGAGCAGAAAACACACAGAAACGCAGAAATTCCAAGCCCAAATCTAATGCACGGTCGATGCAAGAAACAAGAGACGGAAACCACGATGCAGCAAATGCGACACTAGTCTGACAAGGATTTCCGGAGTGGCAACAAAATCGGCCAGACAGACACAAAAAGAAAAGAAAAGAACAGAGAAGAAAGCAGAAAACAACGACAACTCACGCCCGGCGGGCCGAGAAGGAAGCGAAACTTACCAGAAATGGAGGAGAAATTGAGAGAGCGGAAGTCAAGGAAGTGAGAGCAGCAGGAAGAAGGTACAGCAAGGGCAGCAGCAGCAGCAGCGACGGAAGAAGAAGAAGAAGAAGAATGGCGAAGCGGAGTTGTGGCAGTAGTAGCACAGAAACAGAAGAAAGGGAGCGAGAAGAGCGTCATCTTGGTTTTGTGGTATCGAGCTCCTCCGCCATAGCTGCCGTTCGGTTTCCTTTCTTCCCTCCTCTCAAATCCCACCCCCTGTTCCGCTCCCTTTCTTTTTGTTTGTTGCTACCCCCAGGCTGCTTATCTCGACACGTGTTGCCTAGATAAGACAGCCCTGCGCTTTCCTTTCTTCTTTTGTTATTCTCCAGCTCCCTCCTCATCCCGGCCTAGTCTACGACCGACGATCCCGCCGCCTCTCTCTCTCTCTCTCGATTTCTCCATCCTTTCTCCTGAGATTTCATCACGCAATTTGCTGCTCCGCGCTTCTCAATTCAATCGTGACATCGCAAAAAATACTGGTAAGAACTCGACCTTCACATCAATCCTGCTGCTGCTGCTTCTTCTTCTTCTTCTTTGTTTTCGCACTTTTACCTGAATTTGTGGCATCGTCAATTCGAGTTTCTTCTGATATTCTTCCTCCAGTCAGGGATCATTTGTTTTCTCCTTTCTAGACTAGATTTCCGAGACATCGATTCTAGCGAGCTTTCTGATGTTCTTCCTCCAGTCAGAATTTTTTTTCTTCGCACTTAGAGACTATCTAGAAGTTTGCGACGACATCAATTCGAGAGCCTCTCATGTTTCTCCGAGACATCGATTTTGAGCTTCTCAGATTTCCAGCCAGAGATTTGTTTTTCGCAGTTCTAACTAGAAATTGCCACGTCAATTCGAGCGAGCTTTCTGATGTTTCATCGGTGATTTGTTTTCGCGGTTCATTGCTAAAATTGCGGAATTCGAGCGAGCTTTCTAACACGATTCCTGTTTTTTGCACTTGTAACAAAGTTCTTATTTGCGAGATGTATCGATTCGAGCGACGCTTTCTGACATGATTCCTGTTCTTGTAGTTGTGACAAAGTTCTTATTTGCGACCTCAATTCGAGCGAGCCTTCTGATGGTAATATTACTCCAGCCAGCAGCGATTTCATTTCTCGCAATTGTAAACGACATTTGCGAAAGCCATTCCAACGATCGAGCTTTCTGATCACAGCGGAAATTCTTCCTCCACCTGCCAGCAATTTGATTTTCGCAATTTTCTAACTAAATTTGCGACATCAATTCGACCGAGCTTTCTGATAGTGCTATTCCTCCAGAGTCCAGCCAGCAATGTTTTGTTTTCGCAATTTCGAACGAAATTTTCGCAACATCAACTCGATCAAGAGCTTTCTGATATTTCCAGCCGGCAATTTGTTTTCGAGATTTCTAACTTAATTTGCGACAGCATTTTGAGCGAGGTTTTTTTTTCTGAATCTTGATATCATTCCTCCAGCCAGCAATATTTGTTTTCCGCAATTCTAAACGAAGGTTGCGACGGCAATTCGATCGAGAGCTTTCTGATATTTCCAGCCGTCACATTGTGTTTTTTTTAGCAGTTGTATCAAGATTTGCGATATCGCAATTCGAGCGAGAGCTTTCTGATTGTATTCCTCCTGCAAACAATTTTTTGTTTATGGTTGCAGTTCTCAAAAAAATTGCGACATGAATTCGAGTGAGCATCCTGATACAATAAGTACTTTGTTTTCGCGGTTCTAACAAAACTTGCAACATGAATTCGAGCGAGCTTTCTGGTATACTTCCTCTAGCCAGCACTTCGTATTTTGCAGTTGTTAAGAAAAAAAATTGCGAAATGAATTGGAGCGAGCTTTCTGATATAATTCCTTCAGCCGCCAATCTGTTTTTGCAGTTTCTAACAACACTTGCAACAGCAATTCGGGCAAGAGCTATCTGATATAATAATTCCTTCAGCAAGCAAATTTGTTTTTGGCAGTTTCTAACAAGATATGCAACAACGATTCGAGCGAGCTTTGTGATATAATTCCTCCTCCGGCCACCAAATTTTTTCGCCATTCTAAACGAAATTCGAAACAGCAATACTATCAAGAGCTTTCTGATATAATTTCCAGCCAGCATTTTGTTTTCGCAATTTTCTAAATAAAATTTGCGAAATCAATCCGAGGTGAGCTTTCTGATATTCGAGCTTTTCACGATTTTGCAAAACTTTGTTTTTGTGTTAAAGAACAATCGAGCACAAAAACAACAACAATAATTCAAACTTTTGTTTTTTCCCAACTGATTTATTATCTATCAAATACCTAATCATCAATATTAGAAATAATCATAAATGTTTTTCTATTATTATTATAATTATCAGTGTAATTCTCTTGTTTTCATTTTGAATATGATTTGAAAAATAATAATAAGTTGAATTTGTGAATACACAAGTTTTTCACGATTAAAAGAGAAAATGAGTTTCTTATTGAATTGTTTGGGAGACAAGCCTTCAACATTAAGCCTTTCACTCTAAATTTTTTCTTCACCTTCATCATGTCTTGTACCAAGTTTGCCATTTTTCTTTGATTGAATCATGAGCTTGGGGGGATGGTGGTGGGGGAGTAGGGTACTTTAGGAAACGTGTTTTCCCTATTGTTGTTCAACTTTCCTTCATCAAGGTTGTTTGTAATTCTATTAAGCAAAATGTGTTAGGTAGGAGGAATTGAGAGACACAGAAAAAGCATGGCATGTTTGGAGTTTTGGGGGTTTAGGGTTCACATGATTTTCTGTGACTAAGAAGATATGGGTATAGTTTTGGTTGTCTTTGGAAATGGGATTTTGACCAAATGCCTCAATTGGGTTTGTAAGGATGATGCCTTTCTGTTGTTCAAAGTATCAACACAATTTGTGCCAAAGGGAAGAAGAAATTGGGATCAAATAAAAAAGCTTTTCATAGTTTGCAGTTGCGGGAGCAATGTGCCAGGGTAAAGCCTTAAGCCAAGGGCTTTACTGAGTGTAAAGACTTGCATTGATTTTTGAGTTATTATTTTTTCTCACCATATTTTACAGGTATTATGGGGAAAAAGAGCGAAAGTTTTTTGTGGTGTGTTTTGAAAAACAGAATGCCTGTCACAGTGGGCAATTTTTTGGGGTTGAAATACTCAGTGAAGAGTGAAAGAAAAGAAAATGCTTTCTAAAGTGGTCTACAATTACACTTGAAAAATTGGTGCAAGCTATAGTAGAAGTGGTCATTCTTTGTTTCAAGTATAAAGGAGTGTAATAGGTCAAATACAAAGCTAAGCTTAAGAACCCATGACTCTGTGTTGCCTTGATCCCAGTGGAAAGCATAAAATTAACATAAAGAAACTTCAACCCAAATCAACTTCATTTATAGAATTTTCAAAGAAAATTTTCATGCAGACTCAAAACACATTTAAAAAGCAGGATATAGAATGCAAAAATAATAATAAATCAAACAAAGTACAGGAAAAATAAAAATGCATCCTCCAAAAAGAATGCCAATGTGATGAGCGAGGATAACGAACAAGATATAAGCATGAATGACTAAAGATTTCAAAGAAGTGAATTTCAAAGAGAATGTTGAGATAAGTATGAGGCATTTCCAGAGAGACCCACTTTAAGAATTATGTTTTGAGATTGGTTTCTCCCTCATCCCCCATATTAACCTGCATTTTTGTGTAAGCAGCAATGAAGGCCATACTCACTCTCACAGCATCACATCAAGAGGCACATAGGTAGCCAAGAAGATCAAGCATGAAGGTACAGAGTAATGATAGTTATCAGATTTTTTAAAAAGAATAGCTGGTTCTATTTCAAGAAACAAAGTTCACAGGTAAATGTTGCAAGAACCCTGTCCTAATATTTATTGATGAAGGAAGGTAATATGTTTGTTTTGTTTCTGGCTTTCAGATCTCTCAGACCAGGGCATCTCTTGCCACAGCCTTGGTATCAATGGAAGCCTTCAATGAGTAGGGGTGCACTAAGTTGGTTTTGGAATGTTTTGACTTACAATAGAGAAGTTATTGAATATTAAACAATATTTCTACTAAAAATTCATTTAAATCAAAACATAAATTTATAGGGTGGCCATGTTCTTGGTATTGTTAGAACACTCTCAGTAAGTAGGATTCAAGAATGCTTCTATGCCAAGAATGCCAAGAGTGCAGGAGATATTGAATTTTAAGTAACTTTTTCATTGAAAATTTAATTAAACTACCCAAAAAATGTTTTTGAATAGAAAAATAAGTTGGGTTATGAGTTCACACTTGAGCCAACAGCACATGCTACACTGATAACTATTACACATTGAAGTTTTTAGTTCACTCAACATAACTAAGAAAACAAATTCACACCACCATAATTCCAGGAATTTTTTGTGCACACCTACTACACACAAGCATATACAATACCCTCTGTCTATTAATACACTAATACTATAACCCTTGTCTATATATAGAAGACAGACATGGTCAAAAAATGTAGATCAAAGAATGACAACTTTGGGTTTCTCTCAAAAAAATTCAGAATAAAAAAATGTGGGATTTTGGGTTTTCCAAAAACACCCAAAGACTCAGTAGTTTTAGAAAAGGTTCTTTGACCAGTAGATTTTTGTTTTTTGGAAAACTGCATTTACATATCATACTTGGTTCTCAGATTTTAGAGAAATGTGGTTATATTGATATGTGACTTATATTGATTTGTGGTTATCCAAAAAATCAAATAACTAGTTCAGATTGATTTTTTGGAACTGTGGTTACACATCTTTGAGAACCATCGGTTATCAGGGAAAAACTCTGACATCAGTCCTGACACCTTCTTCTTGGCATTCCTCACCAAAATGCAGTTACACTTCTTGCAACTGCTGCAATTGAATGATCTGCTCATGAGCATGCCTGCCTCCTTCAACAATACCTCCAACACTTGCACACATGCATACAAATAACCAATGAAAGTGATAAGGTTTGGCACCACCACAGATGCCAATTGCATCTGTTGAAGTAGTTTCTCCAATGCTGCCTTCTTATTCAGCCCTTGCCAACGTATCACAAATTTTTTTGTCATAGAAGCATGGCATTCCAAGAGATCACATCAAGTGAAGGCAATTTCTTGAACAACCCACCACCCACATCTTCCAGCATCATATTCTTCCAGATTTTAGCTCCATACATGTCAACAAGGCTACTACAGCCTAGCTGCCTGCAAAGATTCTACACGTTGTGCAACTGCATTTGAATGATCTGTTCATGAACATGCCTGCCCTCTTCAAGTGCTACTACACTCATCACACATCTATTCCAGACCTCCGACGTCCCACCCAGCCACACATTTTGATATGCCACAGGCCTGACTGCAGCACACCTTCTTCCCATTGAACTTTTGTTGACATAGTAGTTCAGATGCCTTTCACATGTCCTGATATATATTATGGCTTTGCCAAGAGTTCATTGACAATATTGCGGGAGTTGCATTTTGTTGAACACTCTTCAAGTATCCTTCTTGCTCTTGAATTTGGATAGATGTCAATGAGACCATAATTTCTGCACCCTCAAAGGCATTGGACTTGCAACCACTTTGAAGGATTGTCTGTCCAGGACCACATGACTGGATCATTGAAATTGGGTTGCTGCACTTTTTCTCCTCTATTGGAAGTTGTCTTGTTGACATGTATGCCAAGTGCAAGAGAATGGAAAGATGCTTGAAGGTTGTTCAACAAGATGCCCTTTTGTGATGTGGTCTCTTGAACCACCCATGCATGATTATGTGACATGAAAATGTGGGAAGAGAGCAAATGACATTGGAACTTCATTATAACATAATTTGCAAAAGGAGAAGGTGCAATGGAGCAAAAGTCTTGTCACTTTGTGGAGGGTCCTGAATTTCATGTTGAGTATGTTGGTGTAGTGGCAGTTGAGGAGGGGAGGCAAGCTCATGAACAAATCATTCAAAACAGTTGTGAGTGTGAAAAAACAAGCCTTGTTGAAAATTATGGGCGAGCATGAAGGAGAGGATACTCATGCATTCGGAGAATGTTTCAAGAAAATTGTGCTCTTTGAACAATGTTACTTTTCAAGTTGCTGTAAATTTCAAGAGGATTTGCAACTAGATCAAATTATTCTATGCATGAATTTGAGATCACTGCAAATAGATTGTTCAAGAGATTTATATAGCATGTGTTTACATGGGTGGTGTGTTATTGAAGCTCTTGCGCATCACAAAGTAAATAATTTCAAAGATTGCATTGTAGTAGTTTGCTTCATTGAAGTTGTTCTGAACAGACTGGATTTTGGTTTTTCAACTCAAACTATCACTCTTTAAGAAAATCTTCTTCAATGGTTTTCAAGTTTCAACCCAAAATGAGATCCCCCCTCCTCAAGATGTCCTTAAGATTGCATGTAAATGTTGTGTTACATTTGGAATGTTTCCTTAAACCAATTTGGATTTGGAAGTTGGTCTAAATGGTGGAATGTGCGGCAATGATATTTTTTTCTTGATGCTGCCCAAAGTTTTGTTTCATACATTACCATAACATGGTTGAAGGTTGGTGATCTTTTATGCTTGTCTTTTTTATTTGGGCCTAAAATACTGATCTCTCAAGGAAAGACAATTAAAATTTTGGTTTCCAATTGATGAGTTGCATAATTTTATAAGCCACTAAAACAGTCACATTGAGAACACATTGGTTGGTCTTGGGTTATAAAGCTTATATATAGGATATTAAGGAATAGAGAAGGATGTTTTTCAAACAAATTTAGTAACCAAAATAAGGGTGGAGATGAGAGAGTAGGGGCTGTCATCTGTACATATTTGTATTTCAATATTGAATGTGCTCAAGAGATTTTCACCATTTTCATGGGATTTCCTCTATATTTTGAAAGTCTAAGGAGAACACTCTATGTTATGATTTGACACTAGATGCATCAAAAAGGATATTGTTTAGGAACATTATGTGAGAGAACATTAACATCATCCACCCTATTATTACATAATTTTTTAATATCCATATATTTAAGTCATTTTGAACTTCATTTAAATATTATGTTGAAATCAGATTTTTATAAAATATATTTTTTTGAATTTTTAGTTTTAGTTGAAATCATGAGATATTTAAGTGTTGTTCACTACAATGTCATAATGCTTAGAAGTAACATGCTTTTCAATATATCTACTCCAACACAACTTAATATCTCTTCTCTTGCTATCATATTGTTTTCTTCTTATTTAGAGTGTACACCAAAGATGTTCCTTATTTCCTACATAATGACATGTATTCCCACCATAATAATTCAACAAAGTCTATTGTACACTTGTTATTATTTTTATTTTTTAATACTTGAAATTTATTTTGATTCTATATAATTATATTTCAAATTTTGAAAATAGAATATCTGTATAAGCATGTGTAACTGGAACTCATTTATCAAAAGTTGGCTTTCAATGATATGAAATTGCAAGACTTTATTCCAAGAAGGGGGAGGGGATGGAGGAAATAAGGGGACAGAAATTTGGGAAAGAAGAAAATGGTCTCAAGTTAAACACTAAGTTTAAGATCTCCATGATCTAGAGTTAAACTAGAATTTATCCTTTAGTAAACTATAGCATAGAAGTGTCTAAAGTAGTAATTTGGGGGACAAGTCTCCTGTAGTGGAAGTCAAGAGGTAGTTAGCCCCATTGATATTGCTCAATTTTGACTTCTAGGTAGGTAGCTAGGTTGGTATGGTAGCTAGGCTACCTATGTAGATTTTTGCAAAAAATTCACAATTATATGGTGAAATAATATTATTTCATGAACATGTGTTACAATGGCTAACGATTTGGCCTTTAACATGGAGATGAGGGGTTCAAATTCTCATATTTACAAACTTTACATGAATAAGTTAGATAAGCTATCTATCTTAGCCTAGGTTGCTTAGGCTAGGCCTAATTAAGCTACCTAAACTAGGATAGTAGGTACTTATTTAAGTATAAGTAGGTAGGGTAGTCTAATACTTAGGTATAGGTGATTATGCTAGCTAATCAGGCTAAGTGGGTATTTGCAAGCTAAAGTGTCCATAAATGAATTTCATAATGTCATGTTTCCTTCACCCTTTTGGTTGAAAAATCAAATTTTATGTCTTAATAAGACTCAAACCTACAATATCACCATTATGAGCGGTGCGTTTGAACCAATCAAACTATGAACCCTTCATTTGATATGCTAGTAAGAAAGGGACTCATATTCATGATTTTGATATGAATTAGTGTGATTCAATCTTGGAATTATTTAAAACCTAATCTTTTATACATTAATGGGAAATATTTTAACACATACAAGCTACAACTTCTAGTGTCACAATTAATATACCTTGTAAATGGAGTATGATCATAATTGTGACATCTTCTTTCTAGACTTCATGAATGTGGTTAATAATTTCTAAAAAATTTCAACATGGCACATGTAATTTTATGGACTTTTAAATTACAAATTTTTTTAGGAAAATGGCAAAGTCCTTTATGACAATAACGTTGTGTAACTTTTATCAAATTTTCCACAAACAATTATCTTATAATGCATTAATGGGTTTTCAATCATTATTATTTGGAAAATTCAATTATTATATAATTATCTTTACAAATCCACAACTTTACGTTTTTGGCTTGTGAAAAATATTATTAAATGAATTAAAAAGTTTCCAAAATTGGTCCACGATATCTTGTAAACATCCAAGTAGTTAGGATACGTATGTCCTCCATGACAACATTTGTATTACTATAATCATGGAAGATAATGTCATTAATGGCAACCATGGAAATGGTTAATGGTTAAAACAAGGTATTTGGTATGACTACACAATCATGCAATAATATATGTCATTTAAAACCATGTTTTGTTGTCTTGCCTTTAAAGCTATGAAACTACTTGATGTAACATTGGCTTGGGTCAACACATTTGGATGGATGGGATTGACAATGATGAATATGTGATGCATCCCTGAGTTTGTTAAATGATATTTGGGGTAGAAAAACCCTACCAATTCAATATTGCAATGGAATGTAAACCCATAGCATGTTCCTTAACTCTCATATAAAAAGAAGGTGAGAATTTTGGAATGGGATTAGGATGAACTCATCAAAATGAATTCAAGGTGAAATCAATTTGCATAAATCAAGAATGAGGACAATGAGTGCAAATGGGAGCCAAATTAGCACATGGATTAAGTCATGAGAAATGCACACTTGAACACATTCACAAAAAAACAACTCACACCCAATTCTTTATTAATTTGCTTGAAACCAATGGGATAGCCATCAAAATGACTTGGCAACATTGGATTGGTTTTTTTTTTAAGAATTATTTTTAGAATCATGATTTACAAATGGACATAAAATTATTATGACCTTTAAAAGTGTTGCATTACATTATTATGTAATGATATTATTAAAAAAGTCCCCAAAAATATGCCATTTTCAATTCATTTCAAATCCTTTTAGAATTCCATTAAGTAGCAAAAAAATTAATTACATTGTTTCAAAAAAAAAATTGGATATTTTATATTCATTAGATTCATCTCAAACTTACCCAAATGTTTCCATAATATATTGGAAATATTTTTGTATATATACATCAAACATTTTCAAGATAAATTCTATTTCACATTTAGAAACATGTAAAATTAAACAATGGATAAACATTATGTGAGTCCTAACACCATGAACTTACCCACTCACATGTTTCATTACTTAGACTTGGGAATAATCACAACTTTTTTCCTATATATTCCTCCTTGTAATATGCATGTAAATGTCAACAAGGAATACATGGAAAGTTTGGTGCAAATTCATGAAAATTTGGAAATTATCAAGTTGTGAATTTCACTATCCTTTGAGCTCATAACATTCTCATATGGACTATGTTTCAAGAACATTAAAAAAATAATTCAACAACATATCAAGCTTTCAAATCAACTATTCTTCAAACATATTAGTGTTTGAAATTGAATTGTTGATTTGATTCCTAACCATTAAATTGGCCATAACTTTTGTTTCAAATCTCCAAATTGAGAATGCAATCTGATTTTGGATACATAATATTCAATAAGTTTGTAACAATCTAAAGATGACCCATTGGACAAGGTTCAATCCCCCCAAACCTTGTTCCAAAATTTCAAGACATTTTAAAATTCTTAATTCCTAAATTGGGAATCCCCTTGGGAGTGTTCAAAGTCACTACCTTGCACTTTTTCACATTTGTGAAAATGTGTTTGAGTCTTAGGAGGTCCTTCCAACTCATTACCCTTGTTATGCTTGGTTTTGCTTGCAAGTCCAAGGCTAGGTTTGTGACATGTTTTTACACAAGTGTGAAAACCATCTTTTAAAAGAAGACAAAATCAACACTATAAGTCTAACACAAGGAGAAACAAAATTTACATGTAATTGCTCCCCAACAATGTGGAAAATCAAGTTGAACAACATCATGCACCCCTATGTGTTCATTACCATTTTGTAATAGATAAATATCCAATGGATTGAGTCCAAACACAATGGAAATTCATTATAGAAAGATTCCATTGCATTCTAGATTGGGTTTGTAGGGTGGTGGAAAAGATTGTTGATGATAATTGGAACATTGGTAAGGTATTTCATATGTGAGCTATGGTTAAACATGAATGGTGCATGTTTGATGAACATTAGATATCCCATATGAAAGGATGTTTGAGGAAAAGGCGTGATTTTGTAAACATTTAAAAATATTAAAGTCCTAAAGATGTTCTATTTGTTTCTTAATGGGTTGTTCAAAAAAGGAAAAATAACACAAGCCACTTGGGGCATGAGGTCATAAGCTTTACTCGTGTTGTTAAGGTGGTGGCAACAACTCCCATTGCCCTTTTATTTGCTATTAGAAAGGAAGGGTAATAAAGTTGATGTGTCCTTAAGCCTCCAACAAGAAAAGAAGGTGGTGAAGCAAAAAATAAGAGGCCAAAGATGAAACAATCATTGTCCAACCCCTTTAAAATGTTGTTAGGGTGGCGACAACAATTATAGGAATGAGACCAATGCCCTTTATAAAGATAGGGAGAAACGTTTGGTGACAAGTTAAATCCCTTCTAGATTGTTAAATAACCTGCGACTAATAAGATGCCTAGGAATTTGAAAAACAACTAGGTTGAAAGATGTAAAAAAATGCAAGAATTCTTGAAAATTTAGAAGTCGAAGGTATACATCAAAGTATGTATGATGGGCGTTGCCTAAAACCTTAAGTTAAAATCCCAAAAGTTACATACATGTTACCCAACATATGGAACAAATCAACATGTTTGATATTTTTTTGGAGTGCATGCATACTAAAGTGGACATAAAATGTGTGTTCCCTCTCTTGTCATGTATTATCCATATAACAATAAAAAATAACATCAAATGGGTGAAAGTATAATAAAAAACATTCATGCTTTTTATTGAACTTTTAATAATTTACTATCTTCTCTTTGATCATTCACATGTAAAAAAATTAAATGTATAGTGAACAATTTTATGGTAAATTTTGTTGCTATTTACATCAAACCTTGACAAAGTAAAAGTCGTGCAATTTATTGTGCTTCCATTTTAATAAGGATCCTCAATGAAAGATAATATTAATTGTGTGCTAAATTGGGTGGTTTGAGTATTCAAACATTGTGGAAACTAAGAAAAGAGGACTTAAAATGCAAATGCTATCAACATTAATGGTGAGAAATAAACATGAAACAAAACATGTCACAATAGATAGAACAAGAGCTTTGAAATAGGCTATGACATGTGAAGGCACCAAAAGGGTCACCTTGATGAATACCCATGGTCAAAGGAACATATGAATGCTATATTTGAATGATCAATAAGAGGAAATTCTTGGTCTTCATTGAACAATCTTGAAATTTCACATATTTTAATATGCATTTAAATGTTTTAGAAAAGATGCAAGTATAATAAAATAAATGTTCATTTTTTGCAAAATAAGGTTTTAAGGTGAAAGTATGATTAGGTGGTACCACAAGAAACATGACACTTTCATTTTTCAAAACCCCATCAAACTTTGGAAAAATATAGGAAACACATAAATAAAGGTTTTTTGTAATTCTTGTTGAATATATTAATTAGGTTTTATAGATTTTAAAAATTTAACATTCTAAAAAATATTTTGAATTTTGATGTTCCTATTCATTATATTCACACAAAGTTTCAGAAATGTCATTGGGTGCAGTCAAAATAAAATGAATCAAAAAGGATGTCAACTAGGCCCTAAAAACAATCAAAATTGAAGAAATGTTTATGTTTTGCCATTTAAAACCATGCCAATCATGGCAAGTTGGCCCTTTCTCATTCATATGAATGTCAAGGAATTCAAATCAAATATCCATTTGATAAAATTTGAAGTTTAAATTTCAATTTAGGACCTTTGAAAGTGAACACCTATTGCATCATATTGAATCAATTTTGCAAAGGACTATCAAAAGGACTCATATAATAAAACAAAATTTTCGAGAAAAAAATAAAGAAAATAAAGACCTATTAGCCACATTCAAAAAACACTTATACCCTAAAATAGGTCAAATCCTAAAACTTTAAAAATTCAAAGAACTTTCCAAAATTGATTTAGAATTTTAGAACTTCAAAACTCCTTTACCACATATAAATGAGGTATAATGTACATGATGTTTTAAGAATAGTTGTTTATTATACAAGAAAACATAAAAAATTTAAAAATCAATTTCTGGTTACAATTTGAAATTTTTATCATTTTAAAAAATGAAACATAAAATTTACAAGGAATCAGCACATTTTCAAGAATTCATATTTATTCAAAAATAAAAATAAAAATTTCATCTACTTAAAAAAAATATGCATTTTTCATAATAATTTGCAAAAAAAATAATTCAAAAACTCATTTGTATGAAAATGTTTTTTGGGGCAAAAAGATATGCAATCCTTTTTTAAATAAAGCCAGTGGCTCATTTATTTCGTTTGTGCCCCACTGTAGTTATTGTCCTTAAGCTTTTTGTTTGAGAACACTTTATTAAGGCCCTAATGAAACTTCGAAACATTTGAATCTATTTTTTATGCTTATATAAAAAGGTTATTTTAGAAACAAAATTTTATTTGGGACTTGTTTTCTAGCATATTTTTGCATGCTTGGACCAAGGTGGGGTAGGTCGTTGAACCAGCTTTGATGAGTTGAAAGAAAGCTCCAAACCTTGATTAGGTGCATAATTTTTCCAAAAAAAAACCATTCGATCCATGTTGAAAGGCTTTAAAGGTTAAAATTGTACTAGAAGAAAGGGGGGAAAGGATAGATGTGATGCTAAAATATTCATTTGCTTGGCCCAAGCTAAGCTTTGATGGATGTACTACTTGTTGGGGAGAGAGTTATGTTGGGTGGATGGATTAGAGCCTAGAAAAGGAGTCATGAATGTTGATGTTGCATTAGTCACTTATAGAAGGTCACCCATAGAGTGAATTTTTTTATCACAAGGGGCGGTAGGGCACTCTTAGTGATGGCAAAGGGTGTGCAAGTTGTGGACCAGGGCTGGTAATGATGGGATGTGATAGTGGGCACATGTGAGATTGAAGCAACAAGAGGATAGCCAATGGGGATAGATGGGGGTAGGACCATGGTTTGTTAAAGATGATGTGGCCCCAAAGAAGGGGTGATCCATACTACGAGGGCACAAAAAGAGGCCATGTGGTGGGTCAATGAAACATGAAGTGCATGCAAAGGGATACTTATGGGAAGAAGATGGGGTCTATAGTCATGGGTTGTGGTGTGATTTGTCAAAGTGAAGTAAGGGGGTTCCTAAGGAGGGAGGTTCTAGGAGAAGTTGACTTTTAATGATTTCCGTGTCAATGTACATATGTAAGTATTTGTATGTATTTGGGAACATGGATGATTATGAAAGGATTTGCCATAACCACATTTGCACTCTTCACTACTTCAAACTAGTGCCAACTACCTATAAAACAATTCTGAAAAGATATTCTCCAAGTGAGCCAAGAAGTATGTATGGTGTTACCACTTAGCACAATCTTTGTTGGCCTTGCGTACTACCAAGGCAAGGATATTGTGTTTAGATTCATTATAGAGTATAGTAGCTTAAGGGATTTTGGCCCCTACGTAATAATAATAGGTCTATTTTTATATGAGGATTTTTGAAAGATAATATTTTTTGGCTTGTGTTGAAACTTGAGATTAGTTATAGAGTTATAATATCTTGAAGGATTTTGATTTCTTTTGGAGGATTTTTTTGATGATTATATTTCTGCATGGTGAAATATTTGAGTTTCCATAATGCTTTTTTTTTTGCCTGAAGATACTTTATAATGTAAATGGCAAGGCCGCAGCGTGACACACCCCTTGTTTTAGTTTTGCCACAACTGTGATGACAAAAGACCTCAAAAAAACAGGTAGAAACGCTAAGCCCTTGGGTCGTCTTCACTTCTTGAGATTAACACAAATGACATAAAACATATGACATACACACAACACTGGTTTTCACACCAACAATTTGCTAACTACTGGGGTGTGCAAAAAGGCAAGCGCACTTTCTTGCAAACTAACAATATTCATAAGTGAACAACAAAGCGAGGGGTGAAAAAAAATGTACAAAATTTGAGAATAGGAATCCCTATTGAAGCAAAGTCTTGACGAATTTAAAGCAATGGTCTCTTGTTGCCAAAGTGCTGCTCATTAGGACTTATTATCACTTTGGTTTTGTCAGGTAGGATGTTTGATGTGTTGACTAACTAGCAAAGAATGTTCCCAATGTGTTCCCACTCTTCTTATCTCATATTCTTTGCCCACAATTCTACTATTGTACCATTGCATTGGGGGGAGGTGGGGGGGGCGGGGGGTAAGGCCAAATGAAAAGCCTCTTTTGTCACAATGGCATCAAAGTCGATCCACGGGCTCGGGGCTTGGTCGGACAATTTTTAACCTCGTGTAGCATGAGGGTCTGTCACTCCTTTTCTGGTTTTTTATTTTTTTGGGTGGGTGGGGTCTCTTTTTCAATTCTCGAAAAAATTAAAATGAAAAGCCTACAGTAAATTCTACTTTGGGAGTTGTTCACCCAAAAGCTTTTTTTTTAATTTAAATTTTTTTAAAAATATTTGTTCATGGGTGACAGGCCAATCAAAAGATGCCCATCACCGGAGGGAGGAACATCGGTTTCAACTTTGGATGCATTGGCATTAAATAATGATGGAAATTACCCGGCCTATAAACTAGAGGGTACTACTACACTACATGATGATGTTTGTGTGCGGACGGACATACATACAAACCACACCCGCAAATCATGAACATTAACACCAGTGCATGCGACAGATTTGTTCTTGTTGTTGGAAGGTAGATCAACGCCCCCCTTTTTTTTGTAGGTAATATGAAGTGTGGTGTGGTTATTTGAATTCGTGACGACCGGTCGGTTCTGGTTTTAAAATGATTTTGAAATCATGAAATTGATTGTGGTTTCGGTTTTTCGAAAAAAGAAAAAGAAAAAATCAGACTCATAGAACTGCTGGTCCGCCCCGGTTATTTAAAACTCCTTAAAGAACCGGTGGTCTTTATGGGAGGACCGGCTAATGAACTGTTACTTTCATGCTCACGATTATTTGGGGAATTTTTTGAGAACCATGGATACATGCCAAAGCTGTTTTCTGGGTTGTTTTTGAGAACCACGGTTATGAATCAGAAGAGCCAGTGGTTTTCATGAGTGAACCCACAATGGACTGGCAGTTTTATGGCCGGTTATTTGATTTTTCTAACATCTGAGAACTGTGGTTATATATATACCAGAAACCGGGTCTCTGATTTTGCTGAGAACCGGGAGTGAACGGACCTCATAATTGCAAGGGGTAAATTGTGACTCTGTTCTTGTTATTGATAACCGCCCAACACGGAATTTAATATCTACAACCCAAATAGGTCCAATGCTTTGGGGGAGAAGTTGCAACCTTGGTTCCCCTCCTCGTTCCCCGTTCCACCCCCCCCACACCCCTTTCCCGCAGACCTGGTCTCAGCCAACTCCTCCTCTTTTTATTCTCTGCTTCCAGACTGCGCCCTCTTTTGTCCTCGAATCAAACGAATTAACAAATACATAAGTTTTAGATCAAAAGACGGGTGTGAAGTTCAAAGTCAAAATCTGCAAAATGCAGTGTGCTCGTGAGAAAACGAATGTGGGACCGAGTGAGTTTAAGCACAAGGGGCCGCAAGAAAGAGGAGAGGGGGGGGCAAAAAGAAATCACATAATCAATGGATGGCGTCACACAGAGTACGAGTTTACAATGTACAAACACAACAATAGTGAGACTGGCAAACATGCTCCAAACCCCAGCCAGGCATAAATCGGCACATTTGGTGCATTAGGAGACACACAACTGAAGAGGAGAGAGAGCATCTCTTGCTTTCTTTCTTTCTTTCTCTCTCTCTCTCTCTCTCTCAAACAAACAAAAAAACCAGTTTTCAAATACTGGTCTCTGGCAAATGGGGTGCAATCTGCAGGCAAAAAACAGTCTGCACTTACGGTGCATGGGGAGACAAACTGCAAACTGATTACTAGTCATGGCAGTGCAGTAACTGTAATGCCTGGCAACCCGACAAGAGTGGATATATTATACATATATTTTGCCAATTTTGCCAGTCTTGTTGTTGTTGAAAGTGTGTGACTTTGATAATTTCCTTGGAAACTGGTATAATTTATACATATATAAAATGTATATAGAAATATCTCTCTTTCAATGCCACCCAATGTCTGTCTCTCTCTGTCCACAACACTCACTCGGCGTCAACACGCACATACATTTTGCAAACCTATTTCTGCAACCGGCTACTATCATAATGTTCGTACTTCAAAGAAGCACAAAAATAAATACTGCTTACATCACATGGAATACTGCAGTACTTCTTCTTCTGCTTCTTGTTGAGGGTTTAGGATTTAGGGATGTTGTTATATCAAGGTAAGGCTACTCAAATAATCTTTATTTATTATTTGTAATGGTAGTATATTATTGCAAGTTGAATTAAGTGTCTTGCAATCTCTGCAAAAAAAAAAACTTCTGAACAATTTCTTTGGGGATTTTTTTATTTTTGTTTTCCTTTCCCAAACTTATTATGCATGTGAAGGTCTTTAGAGAAAATTGTAATATTACTTAAAATGGTCAAATTCTTCAGACACTTGGTTTTTTTATGGAGTGGGAGGGGGGTTTGTTTACTGAAATGGTATTGTGCTTAGAAATTTTTATTAAAAAATGATGACAATTTACAAGGAGTGTTGTTTTCAATGATAAAATCTAGCAAAAACTTGTCTTGAATATTATGTTTTGGGGGGGTGTGAGGTGGGCGCTTTGGACTTGTGTAACAACAACAACATTGTTGACAAGGGTCACAATGTATGGGTATCTTCTACAAGTAGAAAGAAAGTCAGCACTTAGCCTGACCATCTCAAAAATAATTGCAATAGTCCATAGGTTAGTATCTGAGTCCATAGGGAACCAGCTTTTTACCCAAACCAATGGGTGTCTCTAGTATGCAGGAGCTTTACAAAAGGTGCAAACAAACAAGTAAGTACCAATTCAACAATCAAACCCAATGTCAGACTCCATGATGCAATTGCTTACACTTGGAGATCGGAGACAATGAGTTTGAAATACAAGAAGCTACAATTGCAACAAGTTAACCAAATGATATATGAAAGAAGCTTGGAAGCTGTAACTTCACTCCTCAAATAATAATATGGATGGCCAAATTGACCTCAACCTACAACTAGATTCTAGTACTACTACTACTACTATACATGAGAATTGGGTAGGCCATGGCACCTCCCATTTTTGGGTTGAGATAGAGAGAGAGCATCCCACTTCTTTCCGTTGACAATAAGGAAGAAAGATTGTGGACTAATTCTGGGCAACTTATGCTCTCTCCGTTATGAAAATAATACTCAAACTTCGATCACATGGAATTTTCCCAACCCCCCCCCTCCCCCACACCCATCATGCTGAGTCTTGCACCATTTTTATAATTAGTTTTTGTCTCTTTTGTAGCATTGTGTACATACAATTTTACATATTGCAAAAAAGAAAGAAAAGAAGGAAAAATAAAATAAAATTGCATGTGGGTGGGTTGTCAAAGGAATATTGACAACATGCAAAACTTTCATGCTACACCTTTAGCCTTCAATATATATATGTAGTATAAAAATAAAAATACAAGAAAATGCACGTTCAAGTACAATGGATTAGAAGACGGTGCCACAATTGCTCCAAGGTACAAAAACTATGTCACATGTCAAGCAAAAAAATACCCTTTAATCCCTTTAAATCACCCAACAACCGATCCCAGCACAACTGTGTAGTGGATGCCCAGGGGGAACCAACCAACAGCCACCAGTGCACCATGAAGGATGGATGGATGGATGATGAGTTTGACCAGTGGATGAAAACTCAAATAGCATCTAACACAACAACTCTAATTCAGGCTTCATCTGACCACTAAAAGCATGTGCCCTTAGCAGCCTTTCTTATTTTTCTGGCTTTTTTCTCTGGGCTAAAACATCAAAATTTTAATTTGAAATTGATAAAATGAAGTATTTTTGAGATTTTTGATAGTTGGGACTTCAAAAAAATTTAAGAAAAATTGCCTGATTTCAAGTAGTAGGTAACCAAAATTGTTATAATTAGTGAGTGCTTGCCACATTGAGAAACCAAAGCTAAGATTTAGCCACATAGAGGAACTTGGAGAAGGCGCGTGACTAAGTGTTCAAACACATGATAGTGTGCCTCCCACAAAAAATGACCAAAACAAAAAAAATTGACCTTGAGTGTGAATGTAGTTGTGTGTGCCATAGATGGTAAACTATGGTTCATAACAATGCTGGGCCAGTGTTTGAGAAAACATCCTATTATCAATCAGGTTAGTAAACAACGTAACACTGGTTAGCATCCTGGTTATTATAATAACCAGCCAACACTCATTAGCTTAGTGGTTATTATAACAATTGGCCAACACTGGTACATTATTGTCGAAGGTGGTTAACAAGGTGGTTAACAATTGGGGAGATTGGGAACCATTTACCATGGTAATTTACCACTTCCTTGTGAACTCTCAAGGGTGACTCCAATAGGTGACGATGCAAAGAATACGTTAAAGTAGTATAGTAAAGGTTCCTCTTCACTAGTAGTTACTTGATCCAGGATCTGAGGATGAATAGGAAGCTTTTAGAGATGGATAGGAAGCTTTTAGGGTTCTTGGGCACGACCCTCTCTTTGGGTCACCCTTTATGTCATAGGGTGACCCAGGGTGTACCCCACCTACCTATGTACCCCCCCAACTACCTAATTCCTGCTGCTGCACCTTGAACCTCCAAATTTTTTATTTTTTTTATTTTAAAAATAAATAAATTTGGTGACCCATTTCCTACATAGATACCTTTACACTAGGGTCAGATTCGACATAAAATAACCCTTTCAATGTTGAAACCCAAACTTTTGTCAAAAATATGAACCAGAAGTGTCGGAAATTGTCGTAATTATCACTGGCTACGATCAGAATAATTTCATTACTTGTTTTGACGATACCAATACACACAGAGAGATCATGAAAATGAAATTTTTTAAATAATTTCATGAAAATTTAAACGATCAATTCTTTTGGGGAAAATTTAATTATTTTGTTCTGTGTCAATGTTGGAGCTGACTCAGGGCTATTTGCTCATAGATACTCTTATTGAAATGTGTTCGGTTAGTTAGCTTGTGGGGGTGTGTAAAGGTGGTCGTCTGTATGTATGTACGTCCGTCCATTCGTCCACCACCACGACCGATGGGATATTTTACTTGTGGTGGACATTTTAAAAATATTTACCCTGACACT
>Ga0209208_10002985_pt1 | contig 24344 bp, 16 predicted proteins | sample S1TSphfallax_3_FD_187694 | JGI IMG/M metagenome (GOLD analysis project Ga0209208, IMG submission 187694) | Host-associated microbial communities from peat moss isolated from Minnesota, USA - S1T2_Fd - Sphagnum fallax MG (SPAdes) (version 2) | ecosystem: Host-associated > Plants > Peat moss >...
TTGATGATGGGATGGATTTTGGGGAAGCTTTTTTTCTTTTAGCTACTGTCCGTCCCGATTAAGGGGATGGATGAAACCAAGTTTAAAGAAACCGGGGGACTTCATAGTGGCCAAAGGTCATGGGCACCCACTAGTTTTAAATAAATACTACAATATTGTATGTATAAAATTAAAATTACATATTACTTGTTTAACCTAATTGAAAGAGATATTTGCAAACAAGACTGTATTTCATCCATCTTCTAGTACATTTTATCATCCATTTTTAATACATTGTATCATCAAAAATAGTTGAACACTAGTCAATGTCTTGATTGTGTGCCAATTAAAGAACATTACATGCTAAGAATATTTCAAAAATGACCCCTTAGTTGAAACATGGTTCACATTATTTACCAACATAGTTGGAAATTCAACTTGGAGACATTGTCAATGCAAGGAATATTTGGCAAATGACCATGTAGTTGAAAAATGCTTTCAACTATATACCAATATAGTAAAAGAAACATTTAAGAGGATTTACATGCATTAATTAGCTAAGGAAAGCCTAAATTTTAATAGAATAGGAAACATGACCCTTGCCAAAATGTAGGACTGTTATATGTTGGAACATGGGGTGTTAGTGGGGTTTTTTTTTCTTTTTTTTAATTTTTAAAATAAATTTATTGGTTATGTAGCTGAAATGAAAATCATCCATAAAAATGATTAAACCAAAACGAAAGTATTAAGTGGTTATTGCAACTAAATTATTTTTCTCAAAAAACATCATTTGATATGGTTAGCTACCTATTTGACCATAATATACAATTTGGTGACTTAATTTTGATTTTTGTTGAAATTTGGTGATTAGTAAAATCAACAAACACTTTTTTTTCTCCAATTTCCCAAAAGTTGCCAAAAAAACATTGGTTGAGACTATTAAATGAAGTAAAACAAATTGAAGTTGATTGATAAAATGAAACTCAATTTGTGAAAAATGCTTGACACTTATCCATATATTTGCATTTTTTAAAATCATAGTATTTTAAAAGAACAAGAAATAAGAATATAAATGAATGTTGGGGAGTAAAAAAAAAGAAAATTGATTGAATTAAAGAAAATTCTTATTAAATATGTTGATATTTATCCCAATGTATCACACGTTGCGTGTGACTATTTTTTGAGTAAATATAAATTTCTAAAAATTCAAAATTTTTGTTCAATTTTGAATTTCATCTTGATAAATTAGATAATAATTCCAAATAATTTCAAAATATGTTCATTACCTAATGGATCACTTTCTTCTATTATAAACTACAAATTATGTGCATATATTTCATTTGCATGTGATTGAGGCTTCTCAAAGGATTTTTGAGACTTTAAGATTTTGAACTTAATTTTTGTCAAAATTCCACATTTTTAAGATTATGATTTGTTTTTTAGTGTAGTTAACAAGTTCTTGTCATTTAATTTTTTAAAATCATACTGTTTTGTATGATATTATAGATAAAATATTTTTTTACAAATTTGTTAGTGTTTTGATGCATCTATTATTCATTTTCCAAAGTCTTTAATTAGAGTCGAAACTTCAAGTTGAATTAAATGAATTTTTAATTTGCATATCCTCACATTGAATTGAATCATTTAACATAACTTGTTATGGTTACCATGATTTTCAATGATAAAAAAGAAATCTATGATAGTTTGCAAACCTTGTGCCCTTTATTGATTAAATCAGTTTGTGCCCTAACATAAAGCATCAAAACAAATTTGTAATCTATGTGGAGAACACCTATATGGATGAATTTCCCTCTTAGAAAGAAATTGGGAAGGATATTATGTCTTCTTTTTAAGTATAGGAGAAAAATATGTCTATTTATAGGTGTAGAACCCTCCCACTATCGAGGAGTAGGTGTAAGAACCCTCCCATTCATATGCTTTGTGATCTATATATGCTTGGTTCGTGATGTAATTTACCTTATGATTTATGATAGGTAAAGCCCATAGATGGGAAATAGTTTCAAAATGTGGGGTCGAATTTGATTCACAACAACACATCTTGGGTTTTAAACCGATTAATAAAACGATTATTTTCTTTTTTACTACAATTGTAATTACAAATTCATGTTAATGATTGCATAGTTGTATATGACATTGTAGTGCCACATGGCATTATGGTTTTGCGATTGTAGTCGATATCACAACTTGATGGTTTTTACACAAATATTAAAAATTTTAAAAAATATTTTTAATCATTCAAAATTAGGTAATAATAAAATTCCATTGGTTCTTGCAACTTTTGACGAATAATAACAATTTATGGTCATATGATGCTGACATGGCATGCCACATGGCAACGAGGTTGACTAGTAGCTACAAAATCTCTTGACTTGTAACATTAATTTCACCATGATTTATGTCATTTATTTGATGAATTCATCTCATTTATTAGCGAGTTGCAAATATTGTTGTCCTTTGCATTTAATAATGACTCGGTTATCTATGTGGACAACATGGCATGTTGTTTAACAATAAGGTGTCACATATTTTCATTGCAATCCATGATTTTTTGTGACACCATAAGTTTTTGTGTGTTTTGAATTTATAGCACAAATATTTGTCATGGCATGCCAAAATGTTTTGTGTGCCATGAGGTTTTTGAAGTTATGAATTCACATGCATGTGCACGTGTATTAAACAATATATTGTTAACTTCTATTCATGATTATAATGTTAAGAATCATTAAAAAAAAGGTGACACATAACTCCTTGAGTTTTTAACTACTTAACACATTAACTTATGTTAATTAAGTTAACCTATGTATGAAGGTTATTTAGTAAAAATCTACATTGTAATATATGATACCTTGTGATTTCCTTATCTAAACATAAGAAATTTACTACATTTAATATGTTTAAATATACCTAGAATATGTTACCCTAATAATAGGTTAATTTAAATAAACTTACCTAGGTTTCTAGCTTTATATTTTTTGCCAAGTCATACCTATAAACTAATTAACCTAGTTAACCTCTTTACAAAACATTTTATCAAGTTTGTAACCACCTTAAGTTTGTGCAACTAGTTGTGACTAAATGTAACTAGATTTGATGTAATTATCTTGGGGTTTGTTCTTAGCTTAAAATGTTTAGGTTTACTTAGGCTAAGTTAGTAAGTAGTATAGGTTGACAAACTAATTCATTTTAAATCAACCTAGGGACAAACTTAGCCTAAGACTTATGTCCAAACAAGCTGACATAAGTACATGGTTGATCAATTCTTTCAATGACTTCATCAATGTTTTCTTTACTTGTTCCCATACAGGTCCCATTCACTTTTCAAACAAAATATTTGTTGTGCTTGTAATGTATTTGGGAAATTCAATTATGCAAATAGGTAATAAACTAATTATGTAAACCTCAATCAAGATATTCTCCAAGTTTATTTAGGTTGTAAGAGGTTTTTAGCTTGTCAAAGTATTAATCCTTAGGATTTAACAAAGGTGATACTATGTAAATAGGTTTTTCAAAGATTAATAAAAAAAGGTTCAAGAACCCTACACTTATCCTATGCAAAAAAAAACATAAAAGTTGATTTTGATTGGGTGGTTAGTAACAAACAAAAATAAATTAAATTGCACTAAAGTTTCATTTATAGATCATGGAGACATTATATAATTTAAATAAATGATATGGGACTTTTTCAAATTGTAAATTTCTTGTTTTTGTTTTTTTTGCAAGTTCAACAACATTGTTTATTAAACAATGAATAAACATGTTAATAGTCATTGTGTTTGTCAAATGCATACACATTATCAAACATGAATAAAAAATGTGTAGCCGTTGTGAACTCTACATGTTTTAAAATTATAAACTAAGGTCATGTTGAAAATGTGTGAATCATAATATAATGTACTTCAATGAGTGATCATAGGTATCTATGTCTACAATTTTCTCACCCATACCAATGATCTAAACAAAAAATTTCTAAAGTCTACACATGACATGGCTCCCCATGGCTCCCCATGTGATTTCACATGCATAATAAAGTGGCAAAGACTTTTCACATAAATTATCATGTGAAAGTCAAGCACCGATCAAATCATAATTAAATTATGAAACCCTACCAACAAGTAGTTTTACATTATCTCATTTAGTTAATGATAACAAATTTTTTTACTAGACTAGGTTCTATTTTCATGTTAAATTGTTGAACGTTCAATTATTCCATATTTAAGAAAAAACATTGCTTTCAATTTTAGATTTTCTTGTTATTTCAAACATTGTCAATAACATTTGGAAAAGAATTTGCATTTGAACTATCATTAGAAACAAAATGAACATGACTAATAAAAATTGGTCAAAATGTAACCATTTTCACTCATAGAAATCATGTCATTTGTAACCATTCCGAGTGTAACTATGTGTGATTGAATGTCACCTACAACTATGAATGATTTCCTATGAGACTATTTTTCAAATTTGGATGGATTTTGGTCTTCCTTTCAATTAGTTGCAATTACGACCTAATTCACCTTTTCAATAGGTTGATTTTTCATGATGTCTTTGTATTTTTTATAACATCATTTATATTTAATCAACATTCAACCAAAGTAATCACATTATAGGTGCATGAAGTACTTATGCTACTTAATAGCTACACATATAGACTATTTAATAATACATAAAAACCTATATGTATATGCTACGTACTTATTATGTACATATACCTTATGTACTTACTTATTTAATTACTAGGTACCTACATACATATATACCTAGATAGCCACTAGCTATCTAATAACTTATTTAATTATAAATAATTATTTACAAGCTATTTACATAGGTATTTAAAATAAATAATTATGTAGAAGGTATAGAAATATGTACTTAAAATAAATACTATTTAAATAGGTAGCTAGCAAAAACTTATCTTACTTAATAAATAGACTATATAATAGTATGTGCTAAAGAATAATTACAACTAGGTTACAACTATGTGATTAAGTTGTAACTAAAATTTTATCCCATATAGTTTGTCTTCCCTTTCAAGTTTACAAACTATTTAAGTAGGTTGGTTTGGTGTAGTGAACACATTCAATGTTTTCAATTGCCATATGGGAGGAGCTAATCACATAGGTTGCACCCAAATCCAAAATAAAAAAAGATTTTGCTATAAAAGTTTTAAACCTAGACCTACCTACCTACCTAGGCTAGACCTATGTCTAGGTGGCCTAAGCTTAGCTTAACATGGCATATTGTAAATGGTCTAGCTCAAATCAAGTTAGGCACTTTAGGCATTTAGCTAGGTTAAATGGTTTAACTTAGGCTTAGTTAAGGTGCCATGTGGCCTATCATAAGTGGTCCAACTTTAAATTAACCTTAAATGGTTATACGACAATCTTAAGTTACCACGTGGCACAATCTAGATGATTTAATTGGACGGTTGAAAAAAATTACATTTTTTTGGCAAAATATTTCCAAAAATCCAAATGATGCCACATGTCACATTTTAGGTTATTAAATGTTAACACATTGATGTGCTCTATAGTCACAAGTGTAATTGCAAGTGTAGTCGCAAAATTCATCCTTGGATACATATAAAATATCCATACTTGTGTTTTATGAAATAAATTTTTATTCATTGTTTGCAACTAATAGTCATTCGTAGCTTGTTGTTTGCAACTATGCTAACTTTTAGTCGCAAGTGTCGCTTGTAATTGAAATTTATTTGCAAATGACACTTTTTCTCCTAGTGTCTCTTTGCAAGTGCATGCAACTATTAATCATTTGTAATTACCTTTGAACATTTTGCAACTATTTCTTGTGTTTGTCATATGTACACCTATATTATAACTAATTTGCAACTATTATGGTTTTCGCCCTTCCATATGAACAACATTTAATTTGGTTTTGAGTATATTAAAATTTTATGTAAGATATTTACTAATTATTATTATGGCCACATTACAAGTTTATCCAAACTATCATACTATACTTCCTAAAATTATTAAAAATGACATTTATTATTGATTAATTAATTTTATTACTAATTATTACTAATTACCTTATATTTGAAATTTTAATATTTAATATTTCCTTGATTAAAATTAAAATTAAAACTATTTAATTACATAATGTTGATGTTATTGATGAGATTAGTATGATAGAGAAAATAATTAATATTTTCAAAGAAATATTGTACTTATTAAAAATTTATTATAATAGTTCATAATAATTATAACAAGTGACATACTAATATATATAATGATAATAGAATAGCTAACCTAGGCTAGCTATAAGTTGCATTAGATATTATTTATTACTTATCATTATTATAAGTAAGCAATTTTTAATATTATTAGATTATAATAATTATCAAATAAATTAATATATAGTTTTTAATTTTATTATTCAAAACTTATAATTATAATTTGTAATTAGTAATAAATTTATCATTTTTATGTGCACATAGACAACATTGAATATACACATATGTTAGTATTAGTGTTATTTTTTGGTGAAATTTCGCACATTGGCGAGAAAAACAAATCCTAGCAAATCCAACAAAGGGTTGCTTGGGAAGCTTTTAAAAGAAAATCACCATATCTTGAAAAAAAAAGGGTAGAAGTTGCCACATTTAGACAATGTGTTCCAGCAACTCACCAACACTAGGTAGGATTCCAAAAATATATATTTTTCCACCATGGAAGTCACCATTTATTGCTAATAAATGCTAAGGATCCTAGCCAATGCACCAACTTAAGGAATTTTTTTAAAAAACCCTAATTAATATCGTTCTAAAATGTCAATATTTGTTTGGGCCTTTTTTCTACCCTTGAATGACTTCAAGGTCAAGTACACCTTTCAATGTCACAACAACACAAAACCACTTTCAAACAACATAGAATTATAGTGAAAAACAATAAAAGTCAAAAGTGGATTTCCAAACTTTGAAAAAAGAGAGAAAAAGATGGAACAAATATTCCAATACATGGTAGACAAAAAGATATTGCATTTCCACAAATATAATACTTTCTTTGACAAATTTTTCCACTTGAAAAAAATTGACAATTTCAACATTTCTTGAAATATTATAATTAATGTTGAAGCCAGTATAGTTTTTTTGTCACTAATATTTGTAACTTGGTGCAAAAAATGGGTGCAAAATGTATAAAATAGGGGTTTTTTGAGAAATAATGGGCCCAAGTCACCACAACATGAGGACAAAAATATATATAGCTTGTTAATCACCATATTCACACAATGAATTCCAACAAGTCACCACTTTGTGAGGGGGGGGGGATCCCAAATTTTTGTACTTCCACCTTTTACGTCTCTCCAAATTTGGTTAAATCTTCATATGCAAGATGGCCAACCCAAGTACTTCCCAAGTTTTCAATTTTCAAGTTGTGAATAAGTGCCTAAACAACTATGTGGAATGTCAATTCCAATCTATTATCCCAATGGCATTCTATGTACACATAAACCTGAAGTTACAAGGTTCAATTCTATACACACTTGGTTCCTTCCCATCTCATATTGCCTATTTACTTAATGTAATTTTTTTTTCTTTGAGGTTCACATGAATTGTAAACTAATTGAAAATTTTACTTCATAAAATTTTTAATTGTAAGTAAAAAAAATAGATTCAACAACTCTGAAAGTATTATGATTAATGTCAAAGCTACCAAAGCATTATTATAATTTTTGACTAATGTTGCAACGTAGGTAAAATAAAAATGGTGCAAAAGGTACAAATTGTTTTATTATAAAAAATGGGCACAAATCACGACATACTAAGGAGAAAATGAATTTGAATTAATTGCCACGTTTATTTTCAGGGGGAGGCGTGGGGGGTAATCCAATTTTTTATACTTTCCTTTTGTTAGTTTTTGTGAAATTTGGCTAAATCCTCTTAAGGAAGATGGCCAATCGATTTACTTTCCAATTTTCCAATTTTTAAGTTTGGAATAAGTATAAAAAATAGCTATAAAATAGACTATTAATTACAATCTTATATCCCAATGGCATTTTGTATATAAACAAACCCAGGGTGCAAGTTTCAATTTCCTACACACGTGGTTGTTTCTTTCCTCCTACTCTATACTCAATCCTTCTATGTTCCTACCCTCTCCTTGATCAACTTTTTGTTTCGAATTCACATCAATAACTAATTGGGTTTAAGATTTTCATTTTCAAAAACAAAATTTCAAAAAACACACAAGAGATTGTAATAAGTTACCAATTTATAAGGAATCTTCAAATTTTTTACTTTGCTCTTTTACATCTAACCAAATTTGGCTAGACCTTCTTATGGAAGATGGCCAAGCTACCAACTATACAAATTTGAAAAAAACAAATCATGCTATGGTAATGGGATAGTCTATTTTGTTTTGTTGTCTTTTCCCCACAAGGGAGAGAGTTGACACCATAATATGGCCATATGATATATGAAAAGATAACTAAAGATCTTCTATATCATATTTGTTTATAATACCAAAACTTGGTTAAATATTCTTACAGACAATTGTCATTCTTTTTACATCTTTTTATGGATACCCACTTTGGTTATCAAAATTCATCCATATTCATCCTTGGAATGGTATGATGGCATTCATGTGGTGAGTTTCATTCACATGGTATAATCACAATGGAATCATAATAATTTCATAGTTTTTAAAGGATGATTATAAAAATCATTATAATTATTTAAATTTAAACTTCCATCTTCTTCACCATTATTCTTACCCCTTTTTCACATAAGCTTAAAAGACTTCCCTTTGAGAATGAAGTTAAATATAACCTTTCACATTAATAAAAATTCATAAATGATTTTATTAAAATGATCATTTTTATGAAATTAAAATCATCACGAAAATACAATTTAAAGATCACTTTAACATTAATTGTACCTTTTAAGGATTTTGCGTGTTTTATTTAAAAATGAATTTGATTGAAAATTAATTCACATTTTTAATTTATTTGTACATTATAATGTTTTCACCTTTATAGAGTTATTTTTCATGTAAAATTATTTAATATACATTACATGACATGTTTTTCCATTGTATCTATACATTTAATCATTTGCAATATATTTTAGTATATGTACCTTGTTGAAGATGGTATTAATATTTATTTTATTATCACTTTTATTTCTTTCACTCTAGTTTAATGCTCATACATCAATGATTCCTTTTAAACATTTTAACAAAATGTATTTTTCATTTCACCCTCAATAAATGTATAGGAACAATTAAATCAATACATTTTATATATTATTTCAATTTGTATGTAAGAATAATCTAAAACTTTTATGCATTTTCCAAGTTGCATTTTTAATATTGTAAGTAATTAATGTTGCTCTCCAAGTTTCATTTACAATGATGCATCAAAATTTTAAATTAAAGTTTATTTTTGTGAATATTTCATATTCGAAATTTCCACAACAATTGCATAAGACTAAATGAAAATATAATTAAATGTGTTAAAAACTCTATTAAAAAAATTGAACAATAATGTTTTAGGCAATAGGTATTTTATAGTGCATATCTAGGTGCTATTAATGAGAATTTTGAAAGGTAAATTCCGTTTCCATTTCCATTTACTCCAAATAATGTATCAAATTGTTTTATTTCGAAATCATGTCAGAGGACTTGTATGAAAAATCGAATCCATACATGCAATATAGATTTATTTTAGTGTAAGATAACAAATTGTATGCATTTTCCAAGTTTTATTTATAATATTATAAATGATTTTTAATGTTCAAAATTCATTTATAATGATGCATCCAATATTTATTAATTTACTGTTGAATTACCCAAAGTTTTGATATTTGAAATTGTCACAAATTTTGTTATATAAGACCCAACATTATCATTTTCTTCTTCTTCTAATCATTTGTGTGGACATGAAAAGACACATGTTATTGTGCCTTTTCATGTTGTTTTTTAAAAAGGTATCATTAGAGAAAATCTTCAAATATATGATTGAATTTTTGATTGGTATTCTAGTCATAAAGGAGGAAAATGACTAATAGCCTTAAAGTCATTATGAATGAGTTGTTGAAGACAATAGTCATTAGGACATGATGTGGTAGAATGATGTGTCAATGATGTGGCACATTTTGTTGACTAATCATAAATGACATATGTGAAATCATTAGTCATATTTTAGTCATTGTGTATTTTTTCTTATTATTAAAAATTATAATATTTGATATTATTATAATGTAAATAATAAAATATATTTTTGTTTTTGTTATTTTTCATGCTATCAATTTTTGGCATGTGTCACCACCAAAGCTAGGTTTAAAATAATTTAAATGGCTAAATAAACCACTTAATCTACCTAGGTAGGGACCTAACTTAAGTAGTCTAATTATGAAATATTTGGTCAATATTCCATTCTTCACCACAATAATGTCATTTTTGAAGTTTGACCCTTGGACCCCAAAGATGGAATTGAATTTCTTTATCAGCAAGCCACCCCACTTGTTGTGTAAATGATCCACTATTTATTTTATTTAGACCATACTTCATTTAAACATTACACAAAACCTCAAATTTGATGATTCATATTTTATTCATAAATTTCCTTCAATAATGTACAAAAATTATTATATGTGTGTAAAAATGTGAATTCATTTCAAAAGAAAAATAATTTAATTTTTTATTGAATAATGTTTTAGTGACCATTTTTTGGGAAAAAAATTCAAACACATGATTTGTAAATGGAAATACCTTTGTGGGTAGTATAAGAATAAATAAATATATATTTCATATTTTAAACCTTAATTTGATTTATGAATTTATATTATAAAAAATTTCTTTCAATATGTTATAATTTTAATTTAGACATATGAGTCCATAAAATTTATCCACATTATTTATAAATCGATCATAACTCAATTGTAATATCTAAATTTCTATATAATAAAAATAAATTATTGGTCATATTAAGTTTATGTATAGATTTAATTCAAATATTTTAATTATAATTTAAAATAATAATTAATTAAAAATATTTAATAATTTTCTGAAAATTTAAATTTTATTCAATTTTACACATATATTTGAATATAATTGGGTAATATGTTTTTACATACATATATTATATTAATTTCTATTTAAATTGATGATAAAAATTGAATGTAAAAATAAAATACATATTTACAACATGTTACATTTCTATTTGATTTTTAAGTTATAATATATAATATCATTTTTAATATATCATTTTTTATCAATAATATTTATGTTAATGTGTAATATCAATTTACACATATAAAATATTTAAAAACACATTGTATATAAAGTATATTCAAGAAAAATTATACTAATTTTTTATTATTATTTATGTTTCTAATATTAGTTAAAATCAATTCCCTACATGTTTTGATTCCTTATGTGTGAACTTATAGTAATAGTCATTTTCGAATCATTCTAAAGTAATTTTATGATCACATTATGTATGTATGACACATCATTTTCTCCATGTCATTTGCATAGTCATTCTTTTGTTATATGTGAAATGATTTTATTTTAATCACATTTTCATATGATATTTTGGACATCCACGTCATTTTGGCATCAATTGTTGATGCCATATGGATGAAAACTTGTAATGAAAAAACAACATCATTTTTCCTATTATCATGGCATGGTCTATTAATCAATTGCACCATTAATATATGACTCCAATTTTTTACAAGTAGGATTTGAAATAATATCCAATTACTATAGTCAATTACTAGTCATTTAAAACATTTAGTCATTGATATCTTGGTTGCAAAGAACAAGATTTCTTTTAGTATATTGAAGTAATTTTGTGGAATTATGTGTGTGTGTGTGCGCAAATGGCTTGAAGCCATACACTTTAGATGAATCTAGATAACATATTGAAAACCCCAAAAATACATATCATCCATTTAACAACAACATATCGACTTATAACCTACCAACTTACATGTTTACATTTTAATTATTCCCATTATTTTTTCATTTGTATAGTTAAGAATAAATATAAAATATAGATATTTAGCAATAAAAATGACAATAATTGAGTTATTATTGTTGCTAGTTGGTAGCCAAGGTTAACTATTTTATTTTTCTTTTTCATATGATTACTTCACTCATTATTATTATATATTTGAAGTAATTTTTTTATTCCTTTGAAAATAATTTATTAATAATACAATAATTTTTAGCTGAATAAGTTTTTTTAAATGCATAATTTTAATTTTAATAAAATAGTATTATTTTAAAATTTTAATCAAAGATAATATTGAAACTCAGTTTTTAATATATGTAATTAATAAATATATGTAATATAATAATATTATAAATTATTATAAATTTCTTTTGTAATAATTTTAAAAAGTATAATAAAATAACTTGGATAAACTTCAAAATGGACATAATACATTTAGCAAATATCTTATGTAGAAGTTTAACATACTCAACATATACATTTAGTGTAAATATAATATTGACCCCATTTATGCTTATAATAAAACTTGAATACATATGTTATATGAATCGTAATATTTGTAAATCGTAATATATGCAATTATATTCCTTAAAATACACTAAATACACCTTTGTATACCTATAAGGCTATAATTGAATTGGTCACATTTGCAACTAGTGGGACATAAGTTGTTCTTTTTGAATGAAAACCAAACTAAATGTTGTTCACACATAAGGATGAAAACCCAAATAGTCACAAACTAGTTGCAATGTAGTTGCAAAAAGGACCAACACAAGAAATGATTGCAAAAATGTCCAAAGGGAATCACAAATGACTAATAGTCACATTTGGTCGCAAATAAAGTGGTTACACTTTGGCTTATTTCTATTAGTGTTAGCAGGTAATAGAATGTTAACATTTATTGACTAGAAAGTATGTGATATAAAACAAGTACTAGAACTTCGTGGCCAAGGAAAAAAGGTTATTTAATGTCAATTCAAAAATCTCAAAATTAAATAATGATTATATTTTCATTTTATTTTATTTTTCATTTTTAAAAATCAAAATTAAAAATAATGCATAATATAATGTATTACTAGATATTTTTGTATATGGTGTAATGCATGATGCAAACATGTGTATCAAACAATTTAGTTTTTTTCTTCAAATTATTTAATAGTTAGTTTTGAACAATAATTTTCATAAATCATTATACGTTTTTTCATGTTTCATTCTAAGCAATGAGGTGATGAACTCATGTTGTAAAAATTAAATTCGTTTCACCTTCAAGATTGTGAAAAAAATTGTAGTCACTAAATGGTTGACTCTAGTAAAGTTTTACAAGTATTTCGACATATTTTTTATTTAAATATAATTTGTATCATAGGGAGAATGGGTTCCAATGGTTATGGTTGATTGGATTCCTTATGAAGGCTAGGGTAAGCCAGCTTTTGCAACAAGTCACAAGGGGAATGAGCTATGGGTTTCAATCTTGGAAAAAGCTCACGCAAAATTGCATGGTTCCTATGAAACTTTGGAAGGGGGTGCAGTACATGATGCACTTGTTGACTTGATTGGAGGTGCGAGAGAAGAAATTGACATGTTTCATGAATCTTCACAGTTGGATTTTGTGAGTGGGCATCTTTGGTTCCAATTGTAAATATTCAAACAAGAAGGGTTTTTGCTTGGGGTTGACAGTGTTTCAAGTTCTGATGTGCATGTTTCATCAAGTGGAATCATGCAAGGCCATGGATACTCCTTGTTGTAGGTTAGAATGGTTTGATTGTAGACCTTGTGGTGTTCCACAAGACTTGTTGTGTTCCTCTTCATTATGTTTATGCTACCACTGAATTATATTTTTTATAGGTGTGTATGAGGTCTGTTTATGAGGTGTGTATTGAGTTTCATTCCTTTTATTCCAAGTCTAGGAGGTAGATGGACACAAGCTTGTTCAAATTTGCAATCCATGGGTCAATGAAGTTGAGTGAAATGGCCCTTGGTTAAAAATGTCTCCAAAATGGATTCGATATAGACCTCAAGTACTATTGGTACAAACACATTTGGCATGTTACTTAATGTGGATGTCCTTTGAACAATAATATACATGTGGATTTCACTGAGGTTATTTAGTGAAATAATTCTTGAAGGCATCATTTCTTGTAGAAGCATTATCTAGAGGTGGTTCCATTTGTGATTTTCCAGATTGAAGTCCAAATCTTGCAAATGGGTTGACCACCACATTTTTGCAAATTATTTCATGTTGGTTTTCAACCAATTTTGCAACCACATCTCAATGGGCCCTGCTAAGATGTCTCCTAATTGATTCCTATGATTACACCATGTTGTAGATGGTGTATTTTAAATGTCATGGCAAGATATCCAACTTCATTTTCAATCCCTTTACATTTGCCAAACTTATCCACAAGATATGTGTTCCTTTGTACATGGTCAATGGCAAGGTCCAACTATTGGTGGGCGCCAAAACTTTGACACTTGGCACTTCAACCCACAATTCCATCTCAAGGATGTTGGTCCACATGTTTGTGTTCCTATTCATGTGTTTGTCACCCTTACTTAGGTAATTTTTTTTTTTTTTTCATGTTATCAATTTTGTAGGGCTTGTGGATAGTGTTTTACATGACATTATTTCTTCAAAACTATATTCAATCATATTGAATGTTATTAAAAAGTGTGGGGTACATTGGTACAAGGTGTGCATGTCTCTTCATGGTGCAGGGCCACCTTTGGGGAAGCTTCACTCTTTTTTATTAGCATGCATGTTATTAAAACCAAGGGTAAAAGATTAGTTCAAAGTATTTATGCATGAAGCAATATTAGGGATAAACTACATTAATTCAAGGGAAATGTTTTGTGAAATGATGCTTGAAGCTAATCCAAAGGGGTACACAATTTTTTGACTACATGGGGTCCAAATCAAGAAGCCCAATTTTTGCTCATTGTTCACAAAAACTTTGATCACTTTAGAACCTTTCTAGTGTCAATGCTACCAAATGAACACCTTGGTATTTTATTGGATGTCATTGTAAATTAGCATAAAGCTTACGTAGTGGTATCATTATGGGAGTTTTATCATTGCCATCTTTTTTGCAACAATAAAGTTGCTAACAAAGAGGTATGGTCAATCACTACATTATAGCCTTTGGTTTTAAACTGTTGATTGTACAAAATTCAAGAGTTTATTCTTTCACATAATTATTAGGGCATATTATGTTTTTTTTCCTTTTTTTTTCAAAGCCTCTAAATATTTACTACCTAGGTGAATTTTTTTGCAGAAGTGTTTACATACTTATGTAATATTTTTGTAGTTTGAATATATAGTCGGTGTTTTGCTTGCCAAAATGTTTCTCATCATGGGGTTGTTTATATTTTTAGCAAAAATTTTTAATGACCCTTTGTTGATTCATCCTATTGGCACCCTTATAGCTTGATGTCTTTGAAGATTGTTTTTATAAGTTCAAAGTAGAAGTTCTATCTCCATCCACTGCAAGAAAATGTGGCTTTTTAGAAGGCCAACTTGACCGAAGTCTCCACATTGACCTAGAGGTATGTCCATTTTAACTAAAGGTTTGGGGCATTAAAAACACGTGTTACATTTGACCAATACATTTGATTAAAGTGACCTTTTTGATCAAGTGTCAAGCTGAAAATCTAGTCAAAATGGACAAATGTCCATCAAAATGGCCATGGCTTAATAAAATTGGCCATATTGAATGCATAGGGTTTAGTTAGATTGACCATCTTGATTTGACCCTTTGTCAAATTAACTATTATGATTTGACACTTAGTCAAATGAACCATACTCATTTGATGATTTAACTTATTTATTAAACTTAGGGTACCTACCAAACTTACCATGACTAGTAGGTTAAGCTAGGCCTAGACTACCTAGTCAACCTAACATAATTAATAAGTTAATATGCTATTTGTTAAGTAATAACCTAACTAGTAGCGTAGTTAAGTAGCCTAATCTAAACCTATTTAGTGGGTTACCTAGGATGTAGCCTAGAACTACTAAGTAGCCTATAACTAAGTAGTGTAAACCTTTTAAGTAGATATCGTAGGTGACCTAGGCTTACTAGGTAGACTTATTAACCATGTAGGTAGCCTATTGGCCTAGGCTTATTATTGTATGTAACCTAAGTCTACTAGGTAAATAACATAGGCCATCTAGGCTTAATAGGTAGGTAGCCTATCATACTAATTAGGTAAGTGGCTTATACCACTTAGGCCTATTAAGTATAAGGTAGTTTAACCTAGGCTATTGAAGTCTACTTAGTAGCTACGTACATAGCATAAGCCACTTAGACCAAAAACAACATTAGTAACACCATATTAATATAAATAAATGATTAATATATTATTAGTGACTAATATTTCCATTTCAGTTAAATTTAGAACATGAAATTTAATTTTCAAATATTGAAAATATTAATCTTTCCAAAATCCTTGATATGTAAGGTTTTTTTTCATGTTTTTGATGTAATTAAATTGTTGATTATCTAGAATATAATTTAGCCAAATTTGGTATAAATATGACATGAACTTGAAGTGTCCAACACCCCTTTACATTGTTATAAGCTACAACCCCATAGAGAAATTTGGTGGTTAGAATAAATTTTAAACACATAATTTTAGATATTAAAAATAAATAAATGCAATGTGTCCAATTTATCTAAACAAAGGATGCCATGATGTTCTTCAATGTTCTACTCGACACCATTATTGTTTTCAATATCCTATCTATCCCCCACCCCCTCAAATTGATGTTAAATATTTAAAAAACCTTTATAAAACTTCCCAATAGACTTTCCCAATGTTCTTCTCAATGGCCCCTAACACTTTTCATGATTTGATTTGAACAATAATAATTTGAACCCTAATGCCCCTAATGTTCCTTGGTTTATTTTTTGACACTCGAGTGGTCCTTGATGTCATATCTAATGCCCTTACTGCCCCTTGGCACCTCATGTTGCCCAAAAATGAAATGAAAATCATATCCAATGTCCTAACATCCTTAGCATTTTGACATGCCATTTGAAGGCCCTTGTTGTTCGTTATTAATAATTTGTCATTTCTTGTTTGTTTTCATGTTTCTTGTTATTCTCATGTCATCTTTTGTCATCAAATTGATTTAGTTCAAGCATGTTTCTGTCATTGACCAAGCCTTTAGGTCATTCTCAAACAAAACATTCCACTAATTCGGATTTTTACCAAGGACACTTGGATTAAGTGTTTGGTAGGTTGACATTTCATCTTGGGATGTCATTTTGGGACATAAACTAAACAACCCTCCTTTTGAACAATCATAAAGACTTATTATAAGTTTAAGAAATTTTGAAAATTTTGGACTTGTATAGTTTGAAAAGAGAAAAATTAATTAAAATTAAGTTCGATTATTTTAATTATTTTTCAACATGTGCATTCAACTCAAGTTTATATAAAATATGGGTAAATATACAAAACTTCATGACCAAAATCTCAACTTTACCAACTTCTTCAATGTTGGTGATACAAATTACATAGTGCAAGAATGATGTGGACACATTTTACAAAATCATTAATTAATTTAAATTATTAAAATGAAAAATATATTTATAGATATTTATAGATATTTAAAGTTTTCCTTCACAAAAATCCATTGATAAAATAAATATAAATAAATATATAAATTTATAATGTAATTTCATATTTACTTATTTGTAATATTGATTTTGAACAAAACCCAAAAGCTATACCACTATTGTGGCCTAATCCACTTTCCATTCATGTTTTGGATTTTTGTTGAACTTTAAGTGACAAAAATCATTTAAAATTCAATATATGTTACATCTAAGGTCCAAAAATTATAAATCCCATTAAATCTTGTTCATGGATATCTTTGCAAAAACACCAAAATCACAACCCAATTCATTTCAAAATTTTAGCTAATTTTTTAATTTTATTTTTAGTGAAAAATCATTCAATAATGAATAAATTTTACACCATAAATCTAAACATTATGAAACCAAGGTGGTGACCTTAGTTTGTCCAATATAAACTTTGAAATACGGGTGAAAATCTTTTAATGTGTACTACACAGGATGAAAAGGGCCTAGTCTTGATTGCAATCCTTTTTTACCTTATGTTTTGATCCCCATAAAAATAATGAGTTAAAAGTTGTCAAAAAATTTGGAAAGATTATATTTTAGACCATTACAATTCTAGATTCCATCATAATCATCCATAAATGTGTCTTTACATGGTACAAAATGACGAGGTAAAAAAGATAGAAAAAGGTGACACTATGACAAGATGTTGGTATACCTTGAAAAATTTGGACCCATACACATAATCAATTAAGGTACTTGTTTTTGTATTTGCAAATGAAGAAATTATTTGGTTTACAAAAATTAATCATACTTCGTTTAAATTATAGTTTGAAACATTAATACTTGGGTGCATGTGTGTGCAAAGGAATACAATTTAAACTTTGTTTCACATGTACCTATAGCTTGATTATTTACAATCTATCATAATACTCATCGTAAATTTATTCTAATTTTAATTATATAAGGCACACTTCAAGGTATTCCATGAATAACTATTGGATATTATAGGTTCATTTTATCATTTATTTTAAAAACCTATGAATATCATCCCCATTATTCAACCACAATTCATTAACATGTATGCCTTTTCATGTGCCTTTTCATGTCAATGTAGGAATGAGGTAGTTAAGCTCAATCACAACATGTTTATAATTCATTTTCCTCATTTTGGTTGATAATATATCTTTTAGGTCAAACCAATCTCTTCATCTTAATGTCATTCAATGCATTTGAATGTATATTGTAAATTGGATTACATTGATTATTAACAATTGAATAAAAAAATGAAATACTTTCACATGAATTACAATATTTCATGCTCACAATAAATAATAAAAATGACTCATGAATTAATTTAATTTACATTCATGTTTACAAGATTGTATTTGTGAAAAATAATTGACCTTAAATCTAATTTGAAAACAATCTTTACTACAATATTTTATTTGAATAAATTCAATTTCTTGTTGTGCACAAATTGCAAACTCAATGGATTCATCTAAATCATGTATTACTGGTGAACATTGCCTAGAGTTGCAACAAGATCAATGCGTAAACATGTAAATGAATCTTTTATTGAATAAGAAAGTCAACTAGTTAAGCAAAATTATTATGCACATAAGAAATATGCAAAAGAATTTGTTATAGTTCAAAAACAAAGACTTGAACAATGAAAAAAAAAATGCAAAACCAACGTGACATGGAAATTGAAAAGAAAAATGTTCGAAGATTAGACCTATTAGCTTTTGTCGAATCATTGGATGTTGAAATTGTTATTAGTCCTATTGAATCACCTCACCTTCATTAGATATACGATATGGCTAAATTGTATTTAACATCAGGAATGGACAAATCAATTTGTGTTGTTTGTGACAATCTTGTTCCCATATCATACTTGCATAAAAACTTCCCATAAGAATTACCTCTAGAGCTCATGAAGCAAAAATTACAACCTCCTTTAGACCTCCCACCAACTTTTTTGAATCATTATGCACTTCAACCCACATGCAAGATTCTTGAAGGTATGCTATTATCAATTGGGGGAATTTCATCACATCCACCTTTATTGCCAAACTTTCCACAACTCTCAATTTGTACAACATGTATTGTATCATTTTGAAACACTTCATGTAATGGGCCACCCCAATTTGCCATTGCCAATGGGCTATATATGGGAATCCTTTTGAAGAAATTTCATTCCTTGACAAGGACAAAATTGGCTATGACAACATTGGCTCAAAATAGTGGATAGTTATTTGTTGTGAAATCTAGACAAAATCATACAATTCGCTCCCACAATTGGGTGAAATCACACTAAGGGGGGCCAAAATTTTTGTCATAATGTATTGTTTTCCAAGGATGTCCATATTTGAACTTCAACCATGGTAATATTGGAGCATATTTTTGCAAATGTTTTGCATAATGGGTGAAAGCACACTATGCCCCCTAAATTTTGTAATCACAAACACAAAAATTATGCATTTGAATTTTTTTGGTACATATGGACATCACATCTTGAAGTGTTTTTGTTCATTTCAAGTATATTGCATTAGCTTTAGACTTAAATTAATCTATTTAAAAAGAAACTCAACCAAACATTTACAAACTTGAACATATGAAATATATTTGTGTCGAAATAATACTTGTCACAAAGTATAAAAAAATGCAAATATACTTAAAAATTAAGGTTATGAGTGGAGATTTGTAGTGAATGTTTTTGTGGTGAATAATATTGATATACATCAACTAAATCTAGGACCATTTAGAGTTTTTGTTTTTTGGTTGGTAATTAAATCTTTTTTTCACTAATTTAGCAATAAAGGTAAAATAATTTGTTTTATTTTTAAAAAAACCATTACCATATGAAAGAGAATGAGATTTTACAAGTGGGCATGGTTTTATTTTTCCATTTCATTTTCATTTTATAAATTTTTTGAAGGTTGAAATGAAAGTCCTCCATTTTTTGGATCAAATGAATCTAAAATATGCGTTGTAAATATTGTAAATATGTTATATATACATATATTTCTAATTCTTTGGATCTAGGCTGTTGGATTGAAAATGATTAATTTGGAATCAAAATTTGTTAGTTGGAAATTTATTATGTTTTTATTATTTTCAGCTGCCAAAGTCACAATTGCGCACCTTCGTTGAGTTCTTTGCATTGATGTGGACTTGGCTTCATTTTGTGCAATATTGTTAAGTTACACCACCAACAACTAATTCTTTCCTTGTGGCACTATGAACTTGATGCATCTCAAGAAAATTTTGAAACCTTGGAGAACGATGGTGTGTCATTTAGTTTTATTGAGTGATTATGTGCTCTTGAGTGTATTTGAATGAAGGTTACAATTACTAGGGAGACCATGTGCATTGGAGTTTTTAGGGGTGATCATGCACACTAGAACTCAAGGCAAAATGTGCTATCGCATGCATTTGAATGTGCCAAAGTGGCTATGTGCATTGATTTTCTTTCCCCCTATTGGCATTTTTGGCATGTCATTGATGTCTATGTGCTTGTAGAGTTTGGTAAATGTAAGTTCAAGTTGGGTGCTATACAAAAACTTCTTTAGATCATCTTTGGATTTGTCTTTTGTCACTTGCAAGGAATTAAGTTATAGCTACAATTGCATCAAATAACATTCTAGGTTTTGTGTGTTAATCATTCCAACAAACGAGCTAGTGAACATCATCGCAACAACTATCCCAAAATAAAAACAACATATCTTGATGCCTATGCCATTTTCATTCAGCCATAAGATGTTGCTAAAAGGGAAAGAAATTCAATGCACATAGCCACATTAACACAAAACCATAACATATAAACTTATTCTTTACAGGTAATTTCTTATGCTCTGATGATCTTGAGATTTCAAAATTTTGTATTTAGTGTCAATTACACAATATTTCACTTCCAAGTTATGACCTTCGACGTTGTTGTAGTTATGGTATCTAGCATGGATGTTTAAATTGTTTTGTGATCTTTTCTTTGACAAGCATTTGAGGGTTTGGTTTAGATGCCATAGAAGCAAGATTTGAATGGGATCTTTCTGTGCCAAATATAACATCTAATGTCATTGATCAAATTAATTTATCGATGGACCAAGTCATTCGAAGAATGAAGACCCTAAATTGGATTGCTCAAAGCATCAAGTTGATGCACCAAATTGTTTAAGTTGCCAAACATATGGACCATCGCCTAAATGTTGCATCAATGGACCACTGTCCATTATTATGTAGTCTTATACCACATTACGATTCAAAATAATTTTGGCTTACCTAAGTGGAAAGTCTTTGTTAAAGGCTTTAATCCTTGGTTGTAAAAACTTTGCCTTCTTGAGCTTTGGTCCCAAGAAGAAAGAATGTTGGAGTTACACAAACTATTGAAAAAGCAAGAGTGTAAACCTAGAAGTTGCAGCAATTGAGATGATTGTAACGGAGAAGTTTCATTCAAAACATCATGAATTTGAATTGAAAATAAGTGCGCAGGCTATGTGCATAACATTGTCTTTTGGATTGAGTTTGAATAAATGTTTTTTTCTAATAATTTAACTTAATGAAATGAATGGATTTTCTAAACCATGAACCTTTTTATATAGTTCTTTTTTTCTTTTTGTTTATTTATCTTGTAGGTGATTTTCCTTATGAGAATAGAAATGGCCAAATTCTATAGTTGTTTTTTAATTAGCTCCTAATATTTTCCTATATTCTGAAGCAACCCCTTGCCATATGCACAACAATCTTGGAAGCGACAAGTGTACTCAAAGCTCAACACATCAGGAGGGGAAGCAGTCAGACAAGAATGCCATGTAGCTACACCCTTCTATCTTGCACTACTACAAGCTACAATTTGTGTTATGTGGCATTGTGTGTTTGTAAGAACTCTAGTGCAATTTTGTTATAGTGATCAATTTTGCCTCCTTCAAGGTCAATATAATAACTACATTTGAAGCTTAGTTGCATGTACTATACCCAACATTCTACCTTCAAAAGCTTAAATTATGATACATAACCATTGATCCCCACAAAGCTTTTATTGCTCATGTTTTGCAATAATAAATTTGGATCAAAATCTATAGGGAAACTATTGTAGCAGAGTTTTGTACTAAGATCAAATCCAAGGTGGGTTTTTTTGGCCTTTAGTTTTTAATCATTACAAGTCTAATCTTTTGGTTTGATTTCTAATTTTTGTTCTTAAATCTTTTGGGTTTTTTAATATGTAGGCATTTGTAACTTGTGCCTGGGTAGATTATAATTTCAAATCATTTCAAAATACGTTCATTACTTAACAGATCATTTTCTTCTATTATAAACTACAAATTATATACATAATCATGTGCATATATTTCATTTGCATGTGATAAAGGATTTTCAAAGGATTGTTGAAACTTTTAAGGTTTTGAAACTTTTTTTGAACTTAAATTTTTTCAAAATTCCACACTCTTAAGATTATGAGTGTTTTTTTTATTGTAATTAACTAGTTCTTATCATTTCAATTTTTTAAATCATAATTTTTTGTATGATATTATACATAAAATAATCTTTTACAAATTTGTCATTATTTTGATGCATCTATTGTTCATTTTCAAAAGTCTTTAATTAAAGTCAAAGCCTCAAGTTGAATTAAATGAATTTTTAATTTGCATATCCTAACATTGAATTGAGTCATTTAACACAACTTGTTATGGTTCCCATGATTTTCAATAATAAAAAAATAAATCTATGATAATTTGCAAACCTTGCCCCCATTGTTGTCATTAAATCAAGTTGTGCCCCACCATAAAGCACTTGAATAAAATTTGTAATCTATGTGGAGAACACCTTATATGCATGAATTTCCTTCTTAGAAAGAAATTGGGAAGGATATTATGTCTACTCCTTAGGTATGGGAGAAAAATATGTCTATTTATAGGTGTAAGAACCTTCCCACTATTGAGGAGTTGGCATAAGAACCCTCCCATTCATATGCTTCGTGATTTATAGGTTTGGTTCATGATGTAATTTACCTTGTGATTTATGATAGGTAAAGCCCATGGGTGGGGGACATTCTCAAAATGTGGGGTCAAACTTGATTCACAATAACACATTTTGGGTTTATAACCGATTAATAAAACTACTATTGTCTTTTTTGACTACAAGTGTAATTACAAATTCATGTTAATGACTGCATAGTTGTACATGACATTGTAGTGCCACATGACATTATGGCTTTGCAATTGTAATCAATATTAGGACTTGATGGTTTTTACACAAATATCAAAATTTAAATATATATTTTTAATCATTCAAAATTAGGTAATAATAAAATTCCATTGATTCTTGCAACTTTTGATGAATATTAACAATTTATGGTCATTTGATGCTAATGTGGCATGCCACATGGCAACGAGGTTGATTAGTAGTTGCAACACTTCATGACTTGTAACATTAACTTCACCATGATTTATGTCATTGATATGATGAATTAATCTCATTTATTAGCTAGTTGAAAATATTGTTGTCCTTTACAATTAATAACAACTCGATTATTTATGTGATGATAACATGGCATGTTGTTTAACATTAAGGTGTCACAAATTTTCATTGCAATCCATGATTTTTTGTGACACCATAAGCTTTTATGTGTCTTGAATTTATAGCACAAATATTTGTCATGGCATGCCATAATTTTTTGTGTGCAATGAGGTTTTTGAAGTTATGAATTCACATGCATGTGCATGTCTACTTAATAATCTATCGTTAACTTGTAACTATGATTATAATATTAAAAGTCATTTTAAA
>Ga0209208_10002986_pt1 | contig 24343 bp, 13 predicted proteins | sample S1TSphfallax_3_FD_187694 | JGI IMG/M metagenome (GOLD analysis project Ga0209208, IMG submission 187694) | Host-associated microbial communities from peat moss isolated from Minnesota, USA - S1T2_Fd - Sphagnum fallax MG (SPAdes) (version 2) | ecosystem: Host-associated > Plants > Peat moss >...
TATTTCTGCTTAAAACTTTGTGAAGTAAAAATTGTAGTGAGTCAGCAAAGGAATGTGATATGAGAAGAGGTATTACATATTACATACCAGTCTTGAGTAATAAGTATTGTAGTTTGTTGGCTGGTGGTCTATATATGTACCATCCCTACCATCCAACCCTACCAGCCAACCCTGGAAAAAAGGGATTCATCCAGAAGAGTGAGTGATAATAGGGTTTCATCCATTGATGTACTTGTAGGTGCAGGTTCACTTGGGGCCTTATACTGAGCCACTAGGATGGGGGCTGTTCCCCTCCATTGGAATTTGGTGGGGGAGGAGGACACTTGTGTATGAGATTGTCAACTCATTGCATTCTTGTGTCAATTGGAATTGTAGTTAAATAAATAAAAAATTTGTCATCAGCTGTCTCTGACAGGACTAAAGTTTTTTTTTTAAAATATATAATTTTTTAAATTTGTTTTGAAGTGAGAGAGCATTCTGGTTTTAAAAACCCATTTGTATAAGATAAATAAATAAGTGGAATGAACTCAACTTAAGAGCAATTCCACCCATGGTTTGCACAATATTATTCTGGATGAAATACATCACTTATATAATAGTTTAAATCAAGAAATGTGGTTTGGTTCAATAGATCTGCACATGATCCAATGCTTATAAAGGGCACTGCAAAATGAAATCACCACTTTGGATAGATGGACTATAATGAATAGCCTCCATTGGTCGATTCTTTCATCTTATATTGTCTTTATTTTCATGTTTATTGGTGAGGATTGAGAAACAATTGTACATCATGTTAGAGATGTGACTAACATTCCTTAAAAGCCTAAATAAGGGGTGGAGTTGCTCAAACATAGTTAAATCATTGTACCTTACTATTAAGTCAACACCGTACCATATACATACTTAAGGCCGTTTTTCATTAGGTTGTTGTTATCATAGTTACACACAATGTATTGCGATCACAACAACCTAATGGAAAGCCACTAAAATAGGGCCTTGTTTCTTCCTACACAAGAAGGTGCTTTCCATTGGAGAGTTGGAACTTGGTTGAAAATACGTAGGTAATCACTGTTAGGAACTCTCAGAACATTTTATACATGAAATTTTTTTAGAGAATCTTAAAACGTCACATGTTCTCATGAAAAATGACAAATGTTAATTTTATGATGATTTCACAATTTGACTTATTATAGCTCTCATAGCTCTTGCATTCAGTTAACGCTTGAATAATTGAACTCTAAGAGTAATGAAAAGCTGTTATTGAGGCCATAATTATGATCACATCAACTTAAAGGAAGGATGTCCTTATTCAAGGGTTGAACTTTTTAAATAATAGAATTGGACCTGTTGAACCCATTTTTAAAAAATAAACACATTTTTGGATAAGAGCTCTTGAGAGAGAGATTCAGTGTGTTCTTGAGCTTGGGACCATCTTGGGGACACCAACCTACACTGTGAAGAACATTTTCTCATGGTTGTTTAAGGGAATTATTACTACAATAAAATTGACTTTGTCTCACGTCCAATTCTAGTGATTGTTGCAGAAGGACATGTTGGTTTGTATCATATGATTATAATAGCAAGTAGGTCACTAGTCATGATGTAATGACTCTGCCCTTGATGGCAGGTTCAAACTTCAAACCAGTGATGGGTTGTTCTTTACTTTTGTGAATAATGTAAAGTCTGGTTTTTTAAAAGTAAATTAGAACTATTTTTATGTTGGTTCCCAGATCTTCAAGTCTAGGTTTGGTTTTTCAAAAACAACATCTGATTGCAGTTTCAGTTCTGGTAAAAATCAGACCTGGTTCTAATTTGATTTTTACTAACTTGGATCAGAATTAGCAATTAGTTAACCTCAATTCTTGTCACTTTTTTTCCCCCAAAAAAATCTGAGTTCTGGTTTTGGTTTTGTACTTAAAATAAAGTGGAGAGAACCTAATTCTAGGTCTGGTTATTTAACAAAATAAAATTAGGTTCCAATTCATATTTTCATTTCAAAAATCAAACCCAATTCCAGTTTGATTACTACTACTAATTAAAACTAGAATCAAGGATTATTTTGTGCTGTAGTAAATACGTGCCCAACATTGGTTCAAACTAAAAACTTGTCTTACAAGATTTAGATGATGCCAATGATTTAGAACTTTTCATCTAATTGCCATTGGAACATGCACAGTGCAGACACAATGCTTCAAATGTCACGTACACATTACGTCAAATTCAAGCCAAAGTTTTATTATGCCCAAATCCTACACCAACATGTGGTTTTCTTCCCTATGAAATTAGAGACAATAGGAACCTCATTGAAACTCATCAATTGGCTTTTAAAGATCCATTCTCTCTTGTAGCAATTATCCAAAGGAAGGGATGGTATAGGGCTCCCAAGCATCATCTACGTTTACCACAATTTCTCAAGCTCATAATCACAATTCCCAACACGATGTGCAGTAATAGTGGAAGGGCTGTGATTTGATTGGTAGCTAAAATTAGTTACAATGTAATTTTCAACATGTAACATTTGAATTGTGACATTCAATATGCAATGCAATTTTTGTTGTCTTAGCAGGTGGTTTGAACTAGGGTAAGCAGACCCATCACCAAATGCAAACCTATCATCCAACACCCAAATAAAGCAGTGATAGATAGGCTCATTATAGAACACACATCCCCTTTTGAGGGGCTGATTTTTGAGATCGGCCCATTGCCTATTATGACCAAATGTCCAGCTTTGAGAAATTGTGTTCTCAAGTTTTTTTGGCATCCAACCAGTGTTGTGAGCTTTGTGTTTGGCCATAGATGTAATTTTAAACATCTATAAGAAACATTAGTGCCCCCTTTGCAGTGATAGTGCGTCAAGAAGGGTAGGAAATTGAACATAAAAATGAGGGTAACAAAGTGGAAATTTGCAAGGGGAGAGGGGGAGTTTGAGAGGGTAGTTTTGATGGTGGAGGATGCATTTGGGGGGATCTTGAAGAGGCATATTTTGGAAATGGGTAGGGAAATGGGTAAGGGAGTAGAGATAAAATTTGTAGTCAAGGGGTTGCCAATGTTTTTAGTGTTTGGTTAAGGGATAGATTTGGGGGGTTCTTCAAAATGCCTTCAAACTACATTCTGGAGAAGTTGTGTTTGGAGATGGGGGGGGGTTTTGTGTCACATTAAATATAATATAATTGAACATGGTTGGTAAACAAACCAACAATGGAAAAAAATAATGTCCAACCTCTTTTTGGACTAGAAAAAACAAAAAAATGGCAAATGGTTAACAAATGCAATACAGTCAGTTAGGGAGGGAAATAGACTAACAAAGCTTTGGAAAAGGCCATGGATGTAGTTGAAAGGGTGACAACATCATTGAGAAAAGCAAATAGAGCTTCAAACATATTCTTAACCTCCCTTTCAAGTCACATGAATGGCAAATTAATATGGTCTAAGAAAAATTCCAAATCGATAAGTGTGAGGAAAATGTAGTAGTCATGGTTGCTTGGATTTTAGGGATGTAAGAGTGTGGGCTTTCAATTATTCTATAACATTTCAAGATGAAAATTACTAACCTAATTCAAACAAGACTTGCACGATTCCAAAATGGAATGTTAGGAAATAGTTGGTGATATTGGTTCAAGCATCAAGACGTTAAATTTAATATATTGCAAATAAAATGATTGGATATCAATAGAGTGTGTAAAGACTCATCACACAATCTTGCCAATCATTCCACAACAACTTGCAAACCTTGTACAACAAACATAATTAAAATATTAATCCCATTTATAATTTGAATAGAACAAGCATCCAAATAGGCATGCAATTAGGTGCAATGGTTTTAACAAAGTGAAGGTCACATCAAGTTTACAACATTATACCCAAATCTAAAGAATGGTTATTTTCAACTATGTTATTAAATGCAACTAAAGGATTTTTGCTAGGGTTTTACATCTTTGGGGGAGAAAGGTTGCACAACAACTACATACAACCATGCAAACAAGACATGTATGGCTATTCATAGAAAGGCTTGGATGACTGATTTCTTTTTCAAAATAATATTGTCATTCTTCAAAAGGTCAATACTAGGTGGGATTTTCATAATTAATAAACATCTATTGATGTTAGATGGTCATGATTGTCATCACACCCTATAAACTTATAACAAGCGTAAGAATTTGGGTTAGACATGATCACATTAACATTGCATTCTCATGTGCACTTTAACCTCTAAATGTGATTTGATTTAAACCTTTCTATACAAATTTTAGAATAGAAAGAAATGTGGCAACATGTAATCAATATTTTTAAAAACCACATAAAATTACCTTAGTAGGCTAGGTAGAAAAAACCCTACCCATGTTTTGTCCAAGAATAACATAAAATTATTGTTTAGAATCATAGGGATTTGATCATTTAACCAATAGGTCATGGCTTATAAAATTCAATTTCATAACATGTATACAACTTAAAACATAAGCAAGGGAAAAAGAAAGGATTGTAGATGAAATGAAAGTGAAACAGATGAACTACAATGGCAATAACATTATACTACAACAAAGTTTATCAATATAATGACAACACTAAACACTACAAGCCATGGAATAATAATTGATGAACAATTATAATGTCAACCTAGATATTATGTGGACATGCTTAAGAGCCAATTAATAGCCAAAGAATAGAAAACAAACATTGAAATTAAAAATGTTAGTTATAAACATTTGAAAGCTTACAATTCACAATTAAAAAGCATGGTTTTTTTAAAAATATTTTCAAAACTAAAATGTTATATTTAGTCAAGTTCATTTGTTTAAAATGAATTATTATGTTTCATTTGATTGAAATCAAAACGAAATATGTTCATGTTGATTTTTTAATTGATTATTAAACCAAACAAAAAAAATTGGGACATGTGGTGTATATGGCATCGATGTGGAATTGTCCAACTTGATTAATGATAAAAATTGTCATTTAATTATGAATGATTATGACTATAATATTAATTTTGATGATGTGGCATTATTGAAACGATAATATTTATTTAATTTTTTTGAACTACATTACTAATACAAATGAAAGTATATCTTGGGTGTCATGTTCTCATTTGTTATTTCTAATGATTCACATAAGAATAAAAATAAGGGATAATTCAATTGAAATGTGAGAAAATGGAAGATTAAAGTAAAATTTTATATTTTAATTTATTAAAAAAATACACAATTAATGTACATGGGAAGCTTGAATTAATTTAATATCTTTAATTTTTGAAATAGAAACCCAAAAAGAAAATAAATTATTGAAAATTTAAACATATGAATTTTCATTACTTAATTTCAAAAATGAAATTCATTTCATTATGAAATTTCTTAAAATAGAATTTAATATTTTTTTATATTTAAATCTTTCAATCAAAATATAAAAATGAATGCAATGTTTAACATTTGGAATTATATATATACGAAATTTTAAATAAATTATTTTTAGTCAAATATATATTTAATTAAAATAATAAATTTTACATTTGGAAATTAAAAAGCATTATAAATTTCAATGTAATTACAAAAAATTATATGATTTAAATTGAATAATTTTATTTAAAAGTACATATGTTGTACTTAAATGTAATAAAATCTCATTATGAAATTACTTAATTACATAATTAAATTATAATGCATGATATTCAAAAACTGTGTTTGTTTATATATTTTGCAATAACAATTTATGTCACCATGTGAAATGGTGGTTGGACTGTAAAGGCCTTAGGGTGCAAATGTAATAAAATGACCCATGACTAATTGTTAAGTCATGTGCTTATTTTGAAATATTTTTATAATTTTATTGGAACTTTTTTTTTTAATATTTTAAATTTTTGAATCTTTTTATACTATTATGTGTAGATTGATGTGAATAATTTCTCAAATATGTCATATTCAAATATTTCAAATTTATTTAAAATAATTATTACTTAGAAATATTAGTTACAATTTTAAAATAAATAAAATTGGGTGTTTTATATTCATTAGATTCATCTCAAAAAAATTCACATGTTTCTTTAATATATTAAAAAAATACTTGTATACATACACCAAAAAAATTCAAGATTAAGTTTTTTTGCCATTTAAAAACATGTGAAATTAATCACTAATTATTCTTGGAATAGGTTTTTTTACTACATTCACATCCTAAAGGTTCAAACCTCACTTTGGACATGTTGTGATCATGACATCATCATGACAACATGTCATGGGTTTGTCGAACTATTTGTGGTCAACTTGAAAAAAATAAAAAATTTAAATTAGTGTTGGAATTATGGGTTTAATGTGAGATTATTTTGGATTCATTTTTAATCTAATCCAAAAAATCAAATATTGAATATTAATATTTTTAAAATAATATTACCAACATTATTAAAAGATACAGGGTTTTGCAAATTGGGCTTGTAATTGAATTTTTGAATTGTAGAAAACATTTATAATTCATGGTATTCTACATTGTGAATTGGACAAATTGTAGCAATTACATTAGACACTTGAAGGTCATATATGGTACCATATATTACTAAACATACATGCAATTCAAATGCAATTAGATGCAATTATTTTACAATTGGTTGTCCACATCAATTTCTTGCACAAATGCTCATGGACGAATGGAATGCCAACATGGCTTTTCATCCATGCATTGATGGATGAAATTTGTTCGTATCTTTTACAACTTACTTACAACTACTTTGCAACTAACTATCCATGTGAAATTATTGTGTAAATGTTGTGGATGAATGTGATATTAGACGATTTTTCATTCATCCATCAATGATTAAAATCTATTCATGTCCATTACAACTAATGCATTATTAAATTATATTAAGTATCTTGCAACTATGGAATTTTGCCAATGATACTATATTATGTAAGTTGAATTCAATTGGTGTATTTTTAAATTACAACTTATCATTTGGTGGATGGAATAATTTTGCAACTAATGTTTATTTATAGAATATTATTTTGTGCCTGTTGGAATTGATAATGATAATTTGTATCATGAACACATTACATAAGCCCATTGCATAAATAATGACAAACATCTTGTTCGAATAATACAATTGTATGTACTATGTATTAATTTTAATGGTGAAAAATATAATTCATATGAACCTTTTTTGTTATCTAGTCCCTTCCAATGGTATGTATTTTATTTACATCTTTAATGTTAAGCTAAAACTTGCTAAAATTATTGTTATCAAATATCCTACGTAATTTCTGTTGTTATATAATTAATGCTAAAAGGTGTACTTTGTTTTTATTAAAAACTTGGGCTATTTTTTGATAACTACCAAATATGAAATGATGCTTACACATCAATGTGAAAATAACCTTATTGCAACATGAAAAATAATTTAATGTTCATATTTTAAATCTATGTATGAATCTTCTACAACTATAATGTAACTAAAAAAATCATACATAGATAATCTTTAGCTATAATGCAACATACATAGTGTCAGTATTTATTAATCATTGAAATGCATTATAAACAACACATCAAAACAATATAGTGATTAAATTACAAGCATTACATTTATAATCAATAATTCATTTTAGTTGTATAAAACTTTACAACCTAACAAATAAGATTCTTATTCACAAAAATATTTGATATTTTTGTGGGCAATTGAAAGTTAGTTGTGCATTAATTATAATGCACATCTAGTTGCATGGCAATTTGGTCTTGGCAAACACAATTTTTCATAACTTGTGCTAGAAGAAATTGAAGTTTATTATGGAGGATCTAGACATGTACAAGACAATGACATTGATAATACAATATATATATTGCTTCAATTTTTTTTATAAACAAGCATCTAATTCAAAATAAAGCATGATAATGTTTTTTTGGAATACATTGGTTTTGAATTTTCTCACATGTAGATGTAAAGCTACCTTCAATTTTGTTGTCTTAACACACAAGTCTATTGAACTTTGTTGTTTTTGGACCTACACCATCAAAGTTCATAGTTTCATATTTCATTTTCATTTTATAAAAACTAACAACATAATATTCTTATGCACAAGAATAATGAATTATGTTGCAAATGCACAAAGCACCATGGGTGTTGAACTTGAATATTTCTACTCATTAATTAAAAAAATAAAAGCTCTTATAATTTTGCATACTTAAAAAATATAAAACTTTGATCATTTCAATCAATTTTTTTTTAAAAATATTTTGCTCAAACAAAAAAGTGAACCGAAAAACTCAAATGTCTTCATTTCATGTTATTTAAATAAATATGAATTTTTTTTCTAACTTTAATGTTTCATTCTTTGAACTAAAAGCCAAGATGCAAAAGATTCTTAGATAATGTCTCTTAATTGCCCCATAAGAAACAAACAAGTTTAAAATTATAGAAAACAACCAACTCCTTATTCATCTTTTATATTTTTTTGACATTAAGCACAACTTGTGCATAATAACTATAAATTTAAATTGCAAGATCTATGAAGACTTTAAATCCAAACATTACATGATTTTTGCATATCTACAAAAAATTCAAATTTGTTCATGTAGTTGAAATTTGGTTGCACGTGAATTGTAATGGACTTATAGAGTTCCATGGTAGTTAATAATTAGTTGCAAAGGAGTTGAAAATTTTGGACAATGGCAATGTGGCATGACTATACACATCCCTATTGTACATTAATTACAAGGTTGTTGCAAATTGAGAGTTGCATTTTTGTTAGTTGTATGGTGGTTGCCACTTATAATTTTCTTGCAACTTGCCCACAAAATCAAAATATGGTTGACCTTAGTCATATATATGGCATGTGTATTAAATCCATATAGGGGTTAATTTTGTAACCAACATCAATTATAATAAAATTTTATGTGACATTTTATTTTTTAATTCCTCATATTTACATGGAGTAGTTGTAACATAATTACAAATTAATTGTCTTGAACACCTTATTGCAAGGTGTTGAAGTTTTTTTGAACACAATTTTTCTGGTGAATATCAATTAGTCATTTCAATCACCCCAATCATTTTAAACTACTACCACATCAACTAGTATTTTCAATCATTTTATTTGAAAAAAATTAATTAAATTTGTGTCACAAATGATTGGTTTGTTTTAACTAATGACATTTTTGTTCATTGTCTATTATGACTAAAATTTTGATCATAAAAACCAACATAAAGAAAAGGGGATAAAGAAACTAGGGGCAAATAGACAACCCCCATGTGTGACAACACCAAATATTATTTTAAAAGTTAAGGTTAACAAGGGGTGCGTCACATTGTGGCCTTGCTATTTGCATTAAAATGTATCTTAAAGCAAAAGAATAGTTATGGAAACGCAAATATTTCACCATGCAAAAATATAATCTTCAAAAAATCCTCTAAAAGAAACCAAAATATTTCAAGATATTACGACTCTAACTAGTTTCAACACAAGCCAAAATATCATCTTTAAAAAATCTTCATATAAAAATAGACCTATTACCTAGGGGTCAAAATCCTTTAAGATATTATACTCTATAATGAATTTAGACACAATATCCTTGCCTTGGTGGTAAGCAAGGCCAAGAAAACCCTTTCTTATCATATCATGATAGATTAGCTCTCCCATTTCTAACTTGTAACCATGGTTGTTGAATAAAATGAATGTTACATTTATAACTTGTAACCATGGTTGTTAAATAAAATGAACGTTACATTTCTAACTTGTAACTTGGTAGCTTAGTACCTTAGCTAATTTGACATTTATTATATTATTTTCAGAATGTTGAAATTTTCAAATTTTATTTCTTCCAAATAATTTTTTTTTGTGAAGGATAATAGTGAATAATTAGGAATATTCCATTTTTTGAAATGAAAATTTCAAAATTAATTAATTATTCAATGAACATGTGTTGAAATGGCCAAGGTATTATAGTATTGGTTTTAGGTTTGAAATCTTTTGAAATAGGGATAGAATATGTTAGTCATTTGTGAACTTTGGAATGTACATTAATAGGGAATTAAATGCTTGAAAATAGGGGCATGTGATGATTGGGAAAGAGTTTTTCAAGGCAAGGCCCCCTTGACTTTGGGGGGTTGTATCTTGTTCATTCCTTGATGGAATTGAGTGATCTAGAGTGTAATAGGATGCTAAAAAATGGACTACATTACATTGCATTTTTGGGATGTAGAACAATAGATCTTAATTCAAATCATGATCCTTCTCAAAACCTTGAAGTGTTTTAAATTGGTGTTTTTATCTTATAATGTTGCCCAATTCTTAGTTTTTTAGAAACATTTGATTGTAATTTTGAAAGTTTTAAAGTTTTCAATGGAACCTCTAATTTGGTCATGAAACTAATTTTTATGGTACGTAGGTAATATTACATAATTCAAGATAGAGAACATGTAATATTACCTATGTATCATGAACCATTAACTACTTGCATGAAAGGTAGGGTCAAGCTTTTAATATATATATTAAAAAAGATGTACTTATGTACTTAAAGAACTTGAACTTATTTGAAAAGGGATAACACCCCAATTCAGATTTTAAATCAATTTAAAAAAAAGGCTTGTTCCTTGGATGAGTTTCCATGGGGTTTCCAACAACAAATGTTAAACCTTTAATGTGAATACCCTAAGATCTAACTTAGAACTTAGACCTAGACCAACTTGAAATCAAGAACTTGCCAAAATTGGTTTGAACTAATGTTGTGTGAGGTTTTTTTTTAATGCAATGTCATGTTGAATTTTGGGATCTAGTCATCTTTTAATGCCTTGTGGTTTAGGTTATGTAACGATATTTTTTAAGTTCTTACAAAAGCTTGCAATTTTATTTTTTGTTGTAATACTCCGAATACCATAGTAGCTTGGCATGTTCAATGATTTGTTGTTGAATGTTTAATTTTCTTTCCTAATATTTTGACATAATCATTAAAAATTTAATAAAATAATCAGCATTCTTTGAGGAAATTTTTTAATGTTTTTGACGATCCAACAAGAATATTGTTAAATTCATGACAATTTATTCATCCATTGCAGCTAATAACTTCATGAACTTAATTTCAGGAACCTAATTAAAAATATTTCAAAATATATTGAATTTTATTTCAAAAATATTCAACAATATATTTTGAGCATTTCTCAAAATTGTTAAATTATTTGTTGTCGAACTTTCCAAGCCACTACAACATAAAAGTTACCATAAGAAATATCATATTTACAAAAGGGGATGTTTTGGCAATAAAGTTCCCTTCATATCTATCTATGAAAGTAGTTTGTTTATAGGTTTTGTTTGTCATGTTGAGATCTCCCAAACCATAGTGCCTCTTGCCATGCTATTGGTACCATTAGAAAGCACTCAATGAGTATGGGTGGCATTGAGTTGGCTTTGTAATGTTTGAACCTACATTGGAGAAGTTATTGAATATTGAACAATTTTTTTTCCTGAAAAATTCATATAAATCAAAACTAAACATTACATGGGAATTTGGGCATGGTCTTGGTATTCCCAGAAAGCCCTCAGTGATTGGGATTTAATGAAGCTGATTTGGAAATTTTTAGACCTAAGGTGTGGGAGATATTGAATTTTTGTGAATGTTGAATATTGTCGCAATATTTTTGAGTCATTTAATGTTGTCGCAATTTTGAATTGAATATTGAAAATGTTTAAACTGTCATAAGTCAGATCGGAGGAGTTTGAGGCTACTTTTAAAATGTTCCGATTTCAAGTGTATAGATTTTATGAAGTATCTAATGATCTTCATTAACCCACAACAACTACAAAACAAGACCTAATTAGTCAACATTCACCGAATCAACAACATTACTGCTCCCTCATCAATCTTGGCTAATTGCTCTGCTTGCTTTGTTGTTGAGACGTTGCGTTTTTGGTTTTGAACTTTGTTTAGGGTTTAGGGTTTAAGGTTTCAAAGGCCGGTGAGCAGGCAATTCATGAAAGTGGCAGTATATATTCTGAGTGCAGGCACAAAGGATTCACACACAGCTTGAAATTCCGAAGCCATATTTTTACCGGTGTTGGGTGGCTCTCAAAACGGGAGATTGATACCCACTGGTTATCAACCCATATATATACACACTTATATGTCAATTCCCAAAATTTTCAAAGAACCAAGTCTTGGGAATATAAGTGTGATCATCAAATTTCCAAAGTCAAAGAACCGGCCAGAGAACCTCTGATTGTTTGATGAAAACTGCCAGTGCTTTGCGATTTTTGAAATGATCAGAATTGACAGTTCTTTGATTCTGAAACATTTAAAGAATCGGAACTAGGCTCAAAGAACCGCCCAAGACTGGTATTTATTTCACACATAATTCACTCACTAGTCTCTACTATCCCGTACTTATACATGTGGTTGAGTGGTTGACTAATAATTTATTGTCATATTTGTAATGAAGAGGTAAGGAGTTTGTTCTCGACAAGAATTTTATATGTTCTTTTCTCTCAAATAAATTTTCCTTCAAGACTCAAAAGAGATCTATCTATGCACATTTATTGGGTTTCATGGGCATAATTTTTGTTTGGCTCATGAGTGAATGATGTGCTCATGACTGAGCTTGGATTGATGCCACAGGTAAGTAAGCAAGCAAGCAAGCAGATGACTTTGATAACAGCATAAAACGAAATGATTCACTGTGAGTAAGTAAGGTTGGCAGGAGCATCACAAACTGTTGAAAAAAGAAGTGTGACTAAAAACAGTGCAAAGTTGATTCACATCTCTATCCAAGTGGAATCACATTTTTTGAATATCGTTTAACTTAGTTATGAATTTTTTAACAGTAGTGGTAGGGTGGCCCAATGTTGTCAGTAGGCCACTTCACTCCATTGGATTCAGAGTCGTAAAAAGTGTAGGGTTTATGTTTCAAGTTCAGCTCTCGGGTTAACTGATAAGAAGAAGCAGATGATAGAACAACTGTAGGCAGATAGTGTTCATTTCTGGAAAGAAATACATATTCTTTATAAATTTGTATGTCAGAATGAGCAAAAGAACCTTATTGGCAAAAATGTTGCTTCTTGCACTGCACTCCTGAGGCTAATAAAGTCTGTAAGTACCCAATTGCAATTTTGTGCAATCAGAAGCAAATCAGATGTCCTTTGTTTGGGTTTTTTTCCCTTGTTTTTCTTCCTCTGACACAAAGGACAAGTCCATTGCAAAGAGAAAAAGAGTACACTGCAAAACCAGGGTGAGGACCCACCATGGTTTTCTTGGTTTTCTTTTGGATGCGGCTATTTATTTGGGTTCCAAGTTCCACATCCTCCCAAGTGTTGCATTTTTGATCAAATAAAACATCAGTAGTAGGAAGATGTAAAGATCTGAGATCAGTGTAACAAAATTAATCAATAACAGAGATGGCAAAGAAAGAATGTGAAAGTTCTGAGATCCACAAAAAAAAAAACCTTTCAAAATCGCAGCCTCCAATCTTCGACTGCAAAGGGTGACAGAGTTAGGCCAGAGATTTGTTTTATAATTCTGTTTTTTGGGTGTCTAATTGAAAAATGGGAGCAAGCAGTTGTGAAGCTGGTTTGTCCTTCATTATTATAAAAAATTGTTGTCAGATCATGAGAACACCGTTTATAGAGAGTTGTGAAAATGGTTTTGGGGGGGGGGAGTGGTGGAGGGAGAAACGGTAAGAAGATCAAACAACAACAACAACCTGATCATGAGTCATCATCATCATCATTGATCAAGCAAGAAGAGTCCTGATGCATCAATCTCCCTGGCCTACACAACGGTAACAATACTAGTGTGCTTGGTGAACTGTGCAATCCTTCTCCTGACCCAATAATGACAAATTATTAATTAGTAGTGGGTATTAGTAGCTGGTGTTGATTTGTGTATCAATGACAACAACTTTGAATGCTGCATTTAGATCTCCTTGGGATATTCTTGTGTGTAGAAGGTTTAAGAAACTCTTCCCATTATTATAGCAGAGTGTTAATTGTGTCATTGTACTTGTAATGAAAACTTACAAAGCTCACATCCCCACACACACACACACACACACACAAACAACTAACCCAACCAAAACCGCCCCACCCCATCACCCTCAAATTCAATTCTTGCTTTGCAAATGCAGCATAGGACTTTCTTATGGAAGAATACCCAAATGCTCACTTATTTTGCCAAGATGACTTTTCTCTAAGTTTGCTATTTCATCAAGATGTCATTTCTTATTTCTCAAGATCACTTTGCCCAAAATGCTATTTCTCTCTTTTAAATGACAGGAGTTAGTTCTTCTTCATCTTAAAGTGTAATAAATTCAATTTTTTTTGTTTCCAACTTGGTGAATAAATTGAATTCTCTCCCTCTTACCCAGGAATCCTCCTCCCTCACTACATTATTAACTTAATATTTAATCCAAACTTAGTATTTATTGGCCTTGACTACCAAGGCAAGGATATTGTGTTTTTAGATTCATTATAGTGTATATAATAGTAGCTTATTAATGGATTTTGACCCCTAGGTAAAAGTAGGTCTATTTTTCTATATGAGGATTTTTTGAAAGATGATATTTTGGCTTGTGTTGAAACTTGAGATTAATTATAGGGTTATAATATTTTGAAGGGTTTGGGTTTCTTTTAGGGGATTTTTTGAAGATTATATTTTTGCATGGTGAAATATTTTGAATTTCCATTAATCTTCTTTTGCCTTAACATACTTTAAAAAAAAATGTAAATGGCAAAAATTTATTTGTTATTGTTGCCTTTTGGGAATCAAATCACACAACTCAAGTTCTAACCAGTGTTGGTGGTTAGAACCAGGCTGGAACCCTTGGTATATAGACTGGTACTGGTCCTGGCATCATCAACTCATGAGAGAACCCACCAGATAGGCATGACCTGAGGCAATACCTATCTGGTACCAATACTTGCCTAGGTTGGGACCTAAGGTGGTACTACTACAATTTTACTACTACTACTACATAGCCTAGTTACCAATACTTGCTTGGTAAGGACTTGAGGTAATAATACCATTTCTTATACAAGTCTCAGTATTCATATATATAACACAACAATGTTGGGTAGTAGTACCTATTGGTTCTAGTTTTAAGTCTTACCAGAGATGGTAAGACTTAACCCATCTAGATCACTCACCAGAGGTACTACCCAACACTTTAAAAAAAGACATTAGAATGGTTTGGGTTCTTCACACATAAATGGAATCAAGAATCCAGTTCTGGGTCTGATTCTTTCCCCCCAAAATTTAAATTTAAATTAAAAAAAAAGAAAAAAGTAAATTCTGGTTTTGAGAATCTACTTCTTTTAAAATTAAAAAATAAATTTGGATTTTTTTATTTCTGGAACCAATTCCAAAAAGCAGACTAAATTTCCAATTCAATTTTTATTAATTGTAAAAACATATTTATTTTACCAATAATTCTAACCTGCCAAACCGCCCAACATGTTGTATATTTTGCCTGCTGTTGCTGCTCTGGGAAATTGGACACCAGTCCTGCCATAAAATAAAGGCATAATCCAAACTTCAGACTAGAAGCTGTCAAACTCCTGACCCAAGTAAAGTAAGTAAGTCAGTACCCACAACCTAACTTGTCTTCAACTGCCTCTTCAATCTCAAATATATATTGTCCTACTACTACCTTGGCAGCTTCCACACTTAGCCTAATCATATTGTTTTTCAAAAAATGATTGAATTTTTTTTTCAAAAAACATATAATTTTGTTTCCCTCAAGAAAAGAATCTACTGGAAATTTTTACAATAAATGAATTTCTGAAATAATTTCTTTGGACATGGAATCTTCAAAATATAATATAATAATTCAACTATTGAAAAGTTGAACTTGCCATGGTACTACTGTACTACTACATTTGGTATTTAGTAGTAAGTAGTTGTAGGTATATGATTTTTGTGCCTAACAAATTCTTCAACTTCTCATCATTTGCTTCCACAAACACATTATATTTCTTCTTTCCTTAGTTGGGTGAGGTTCAAAAATCTTGGACTCTCTTCTTCCTCTTGCACAGAAGAGTCCATACCATACATACATACATACATACATAATCATGTGGCAGGTTGTTTCTGACAAGTGCCTAGCTAGTAGTAGTGCATACACCAATTCCAATGAATATATTTAGGTCACAGTTTTGTTGATTTGATTGACAGAAGTCAACTGAAGAAACAACCCATTTTTGTTCAGAGCTTTTTAAACCCTACTCTGGTGGTACCTTCTTCACCTTCTTGAGTAAAGCTATGGTAGAGCTAATCAAAAGGAAAATGTTTAAATTTTGGGCCTAGACTAATAAAGAGCCCTTCCTAAGAACAACACCCCTACCTATTCAGTCTAGGGATGGGATATTTATAATGTTTAGAATCAACCCAACCCAACCCAAAACAAGTTTGAGGTTTTGTTTTCACCATGGTAACCCATTCATGTATGTAGGTTGCTGGTTTAGGGTTGCAACAATAGCCAGGCCACCCTTCTTCTTCCACAAGTTACAACACTTGTTGGACCTCACACATCATCCATGGTGGGGAGAAGAAAACCACTGCCACCATTTCACAAGCCTTGGTTTGTTTGACCTACCATGTGGTGAATTTTTTAAAATTAAAACAAAAAAGAGTCCCATTGCTATTGTGACGAGTGCATTTAATAGTGATCACCCAAACTCTATGTTCTTGAGTGAGGAGGGTGGGGAGGCCCCATTTTTGTTGAAAATTGATATCCATGCTTCCAATTGCAAAACCCTTTTGGCTAGCCTTTTATAGGAAGTAAAAAATTCTTCTGAAAATATTTATTATATGTATCTGTTCATAAATTCAAAATTGCTAACTTGGAATTGAAACCCAAACATGCAAACAAAATAGTCCTCCCCTCCCTCCTCCTCGGTGTTTTTGTTTTCTTGTTTTTTGACAAATTTTCACATCCTGGCAACAAATAAGAAGGCAGTGTACAAAGCCAAGTTTTTTTTGGGGGGGGAAAAATGGCCCAAAATCAACCACATTATGAGGATTTTAATTTTTTTTAAATTGCCATATTTAGACAATACATTCTAGAATATAGCCAAAAAAATATAGCATGATTCCTATACTTTTCTACTTTCCTCTCTGACCTGCAGACAAATTTGGCAAAGTCTTCTTGTGGATCATCACCAACCCACCCACCTCAAAAATGTGGGGAAATTTTTATTTTTATTTTTAAAAAAAACCACTACTCCTCCATCCTTGAAGGAAAGGGGCAGATATTTCAGACTAGCACCAATTGCATAAAATCAAAGAGGGATTTTCACTTCCCACTATGCTCTCTCTCTCTCTCTCTATCTTGTTATGATTCCAGCATAGAAATTAGTAGCCTAGGTATTCCTCCAATTGACAACCAAAAACATTTTCAAATTTGCCCAAAATTTGGGTTGATACTTTGGATGGGGGATTTGGCCAAAGTCCCACCCACAATTGTTATCAACTTTCTCTTGCTATAGCCTCTCATCTCTCTCCCTCTCATCTCCCATCTTTTATATAAACCTTGAGGAGTTGAGGTATTGGAGGAGGTTTGTAGAAAAGTTCAATAAATGGCAATGGAAATTTGCAATTCAAAGTTGAGTTTCTTAATAGTTGAGCCATAATGGGGGGTGGGGAGCTTTCATTCAATTGACACAGTGTTGAATTTAGAGAGTGTCATCAAGCCTTGACAACTATTTTTTAATACTCTACCAAAGAAAACCCCAAAAAACAAACAAATCTCTACTCACTCCTACAAATGGTACCTAGCTGAAGCTTGCAGACAGCCCAGCCTCTCTCCCCCCCCCTCCACCCCCCACCGACTCACCCTCTTCCATCCCATCCCTCTTGTTGGAGAATGGATCAAATGCCAAAAACCAAGGCAACCAACCCAAAAAAAGAAAGAAGAAAAAACCCCCCAAACAAAGATCTAAATCAATCCTCAATGAATAGAATGCACAATTGGATTGGAATAGACACCAAAATGATATTTTCTGGAGAATGCCATTCTTCATTAATGAGAAGATTTTGGAGAGAGAAGAGAAGCGTTGAAGAGAATTGCCAAAAAACACATTTTAAATTAAAAAAGGGGTTTGTGGGTTTAGGCTAGAGAGTGTTGTTGTTTTGTTGTTTGTTGTTGCTGCTGGGGAGAGGAGAAATTCCCAGAATCACTAACACACTAGTTGTGGACAAGAACAAGCACAAGAACAAGAAGAAAAATGCCTGCTGTTCTGCTGACATACACAAATCCTTACACAAATCTCACTGCACAGTGGTGAGTTAGGAGCCCTGGGAGGGAAGCAGACTCAGGAGGAGGAGGAGGGTACAACAAGTGCATGCAAGCTGCAAAGCAGCAGCAGCAGCAGCAGCTAACAGGAGGAGGAGTTGGTAGAAGTCTAAGTAGAAACAGTTTTTTCATAATTACTACTACTGCCGTGTTGTCAAGCTTTTTTGGTAAGGAATTTTGGTTGCAAGCTGCATCAGCTGCTGTTGCTGCTCTTCCCTCTCAGGAATTTTATTCTTGTTGCCACTTTGCTTCATCAGCTTCTTGTTCTTGTTTTTCTTTCTTGTTCTTCTCTCTCTCAAATTTTTTTATCCCACTTTTGCATCCGCTGAGCCTTCTTCTTCTTCTTCTTCTCTCTCTCTCTTTCAGTTTTTTTTGCTGCCACTTTTGTACTGTTGCATCAGTTTTCTTTCGCTCTTTTGCTCTGTGGAAATTTGTTGTTGCTACTGTTGTATCATTCTTTCTTCTTCTTCTTCTTCTTCTCTCTCTCTTTGGGGAATTTTGTTGTAGCTGCCATTGCACCTTTTGTCTTTTTTCTTTTTTTTTCTTGTTTTTCTCTGGCTTCTTTGTTATAAGCAGCCAGCTGCATTGTTTGTTTGATTCCTGTTCCTTGGGACTTTGTAGCTTGAGCACTGCAGTCCATACAAACATGCAGCTGCACTCCAACAGCTGCTGTATTTCTGTTCCTGAAGTGGGTCACCGTTTTGTTTTGCAGATGAAGCTGTTTTGGTGTGAGGAGGAGGAAGAAGTCTAGGACTACTAGTACTACTTATATAGTACGTGAGCTTCATTCTTTGAGTGGTTTTTTTTGTGTCTTGAAAGAAAGGAGGATTCTCCAACACATTTTGCAGCTCAGCTGAAAGCAAAAAACAAAACAAAAAAAGTTCGTGAACCTTCCTTCCACCCCCATTTTCGATATAATATACAAAAGGTGACAAACTGCAAGCGGACTGTTGAAGAAGGCGGCGGCGGCAGTGGCGGCGGCTATAATGGGTATGTCTCTGCAGCCATAACTTCTTTCTTCTTCTTCTTCTTCTTTGATTGTAAGGTGTTTGGGAGCTGTTGTTAGTGCCGTTCTTTTCTCCGGCTGTTAGTGCCGTGTTATTCTTCTGCTTCTTCTTGGTTCTTTCTGTTGTGTGAACTTCGTTGCTGTTTTACAACATGGTAAGAGCTTGCACTCTTCTTGTATTGTAGGGGGTGTCAGCTGCTTGCTGTGATGATGTTGTGTGCGAGAAGACACTAACAACAAAGTTTGCTAGCATTGTAGAAAAATAAGACCTCTCAAACAGTGTGTACATGTGTGTGTGTGACTCTGTGTCTGTGTCTGTGTCTCTCTCTCTTCCGCTCTCTCTCTCTCCTTCTCCAACGGATGTTGTGAAATGTGTTATGTTTGTAGTCTTGCACAAACTTGTTGTCATTAGACTTGACAAGTTCTTGGGGGATTTGGTGGCCAGGATGCTGAAAGTAGAAGGCGACAGTTTTGCTATCAAGTCTTCTTCTTCTGCTTCACTTGGAGTGCTCTGCAGTTTCCTCTCAAATTGAACTCTCTCTCTCTTTCTCTCTTTCTTTCTTGCAACAGCTGCCAAGATGGGTGATGCATCGTCACCCACGACAGCAACAGACCTTTTATCTGCAAGTGTTCAACAATCTGCAAACAAAAAGCAGGGACTGGGTCGGAGTCCACTAGGCCTAGCAGGCACCACAATGCAAGAGCATGAGATTCGGTGCCCGTCATCTGATGGAGACCACCTGCAAACAGCAGCTGGAAGCCACCACCGGCTCATGCAGCCTCCAGAATCCCCCACAAAGTACTTACCTCTTCTAGCACAGCAGCAGCAGGACCATCAGCCAGTTTCAAAGAGCAATATATCTGCCATGATGTCTGTGCCACCATCAACCCTGCAGGACATCCCGAGGGCTGTAATGTTCTCACCAAGTAATGCTATGGAAACTCCAGACCCAAAGAAACCTGAGAAGGGTGCAACTCTTGTATGGCGGGATCTGACTGTCACATTGAATGGTGGGAAAAGAGGAGAAGCTCCTACAAAGCTACTGAAGAGTGCTACTGGATTCGCTCGACCGGGTTCTGTGCTCTCCATCATGGGTCCTGCATGTTCTGGGAAGAAAACTTTGTTGAAAGCTTTGGCAGGTAGGTGCAGAATGCACATGACTTGAGATCAGAAATTTCTTGTTGGATTGATTTATTCCTCCTCAACTCTATTTGTTCTTTAATGCAAGAAAGCACACAATGGCATTTCTTGGAGGTGGCAGAGTCATCTGGAGTTGTCTGCATTTGCATCTGTTTAGAGGGAAACTCTTTGTTCTGCTTTCTGCTGAATTTCTGTTGCGTTTTGATTTGGGATCTGTAACAGACCAGCTTCCCAAGAATGCAAAATTGTATGGAGAAATTCTGCTCAATGGTTTCCGACAACGGCTTCCATATGGCACATATGTAAGCTCCTGGGCCCTTTTCTTTCTTTCTCCATATGTATCAACAGCATTAAGAAAGCTTGGTTCTTTGAGCATCTCATATCCATTGAATTGCTTCATCAGAATTGAGGAATCATGATGATCAAAGGCTGTGTGGTTTTGTTTTTCTGGGGCCCATGGCAGGCATACATAAGACCAGATGAAGAACTGATTGAATCACTGACAGTTCGTGAACTTCTTTACTATTCTGCTCTCTCACAACTTCCAAGTGGGCTACCTCTTTCCAAAAAGCTTTCCCGGGTTGATGCATCCATTTCAGAGATGGACTTGGAAGATCTGGTGAGTGTCCGCATTGGGTGCTCACATGAAACGGGTGGTCTCTCCCAAGTGGAAAGGAAACGGCTCAGTTTAGCTGTGCACATGCTCTCATGCCCATACTTGCTGTTTCTGGAAGAACCCACATACGGCCTTGATAGGTAGAGACCCCCCTTCCTTCCTTCCTTCCTCCTTCTTCATCCCTGCTTCTAATTCTCTCATCTCCCTCCCCCTCTCTATTTTTTCTTACTTGTCTTTCTACTTTCTTTGTGGAGCTGATGAAGTAAGTGGGAAGTTGGTTGTGGCAGCTCATTGTCACTGCTATTCCTGATGATGATCTGACATGCGTTGTGAGCTAAGGTCTCTTGTTAGGTTTTTTGACTACACTCATCTATTGTGGTGGGTGGGCACTGAGTGGGTCTGTCTTGGGATGTTATTGCAGTGTGGGAAGTGTTCTAGTAATTGCTACACTGAGGAAGTTAGCATGGACCCGACGGTGTACAATTGTAACCACAATGCAGCAAGCTACGAGTCATGCATGGCCTCTGCTGGACCAGCTGTGTCTTCTCTCTCTTGGTGTTACTGTCTATTTTGGGCCGTCCAGAGGTGCTCTTGATGTATGTCCTCTCATACACACATACATTCCTTGTTTGAGTTTTAGAATACGAGCCACAAAACCCTTTCTAAGCTTCTCCTCCTCACAATCTCCTCAACAGCAAATAGGGTTTTTGTCTAGCTCTACTTAGCTTTGATTGTGTATGTCAGCTGTCATACACATGCTAAAAGTGGTGGGTGCATCCATCTGTGATTGCAGCATTTTGCAAACTCAGGATTTCCATGTCCTCGCTTGCAAAATCCGACTGACTACTTTCTGGGTGTTATCGATCCCAACCTGGACAACATCAATTCTGTATTCAAGTTTGGGCAGGTTTAGGCTCCAAACACTCCATCCACAAGTGGGAAAAAACCCTTCTCTGAAGCAAAAAGTTTATAGAGATGAACTTTGCCAATGATGGGTTGCTGCACTTTGGAAGTGACAGTTTATTTTGTGGTGATATGTTATTGTGTAGGATGAGGAATCTGGGGACCAAACATGGAGCCAAATTGAGTCATCTGTGGCATTACGCACGTTGGAAGCAACTTTTCAAGCTTCATCTGACTTTGGACTTGTGCAGTCTCTTGTGGTTCAGCTTTGCGAAAATGTATGGAAAAACCCTTCAACATCTCACCTATGTCTTTTAAGGATTTGTCTCATACACCACTACTTCCAAGAGAAAAAAAACAATCAACTATTATGTTTGGCAACCAACCTTAGATGCTGCTGTACTGTACATCTCTTCAGGATACTGCTACGACCGTGATCTGTCCGTCAACAGAGAAGACTTTCTATTTCAGTCTTTGATCTGTCAGTAGTCACTCATATCTTCTCTCAAGTGTGTAAAAGTTAAAGTGAATTTTCATGTATGTTCAGGAAGGGCCAATTTTGGAAAGCGCAGGCCATGCTGGCCTGTTGATGTGCATGTCAGTTTTGACATGGCGTTCATGTGTGAGCATGGGACGTGATTTTGGCTACTATTGGCTGCGGTTGCTGCTCTCCACAGTGCTAACCTTGTGCATTGGGACTATGTTTTACAATCTTGGCCATTCCTTCAACTCCATTAGGGTAAGCACAAATGAGCCATGCGTTATCTTCTTTTAACATAGCCGAAATATGTTATGGATTGACTGTGGGAATGTGTGCATGATATCCCTTGTTTTTACACTCTTTTTACATTGTTTTCTCATCACATCAGAAATCCTATGTGCAATATGATGATGTGATGATGTTTTGGAAAATGATTTCAGAAATTCCCACATATGCACTTTTTAGAAATCTTTGAAGTTCATTTTCTCTGCAATGTTGATGTAAATGATTGTCTGAACTCGTGATGTGTTGGCCAGGGAAGAGCAGCTGCCATCTTTGTGACAGTTGCGTTTCTTGGGTTTCTATCAATTGCAGGTTTTCCTGCTATTGTAAAAGAAGTTAAGGTTAGTTTCTTGTGTGAACCTTTTGTCTGCTCTCTTTCTGAGTCATCTCATGAAGGCTATACTTTTAGTTATGCTTTTTGGGTTTGGTATGTAATCCGATCTGTTCCAAAGGATTATGTTGAAATCTACATCTCATGTCTCCGGTAGTCATACACCAAATTGAGTGGTGGTTCTGATAATTTGACTTTCCCCAACAGGTTGTTTCTCAAGAAATTGCAAACAGACGTAGTACAGCAATCAGCAGCAAGTTTGTCTTCGCGAACCTGTTGGCATCAATTCCTTTCTTACTGGTGCTGGCACTTGTGTGCTCTTCAATCTCATACTTCCTCATTGGACTTCATCCATCATTCTCCCACTTTATGTATTTTATGATCGATGTCTTCATGTGTTTTGCTATCATGGATGGCCTGATGATGTTCATAGCAACCATCTTGCCCAAAGTTTTTGAAGGGATCATCACCACACTTTGCATCCAGGTACACCAGTCTTCTGAACGCTTACCTACCTACATATGTGCAATTTCCTGAGCTCTCTCTCTCTCAAAGCTGCTACTACATTCATGAATGTGTGAATACTGAGTCCGTTTTTGCATCCAGTGCTTTCGGTTTGGGAAGAAGCATTTCATCTGATGTATGCTGGATTTTGCTGGTGACAGATACTGATGCTGCTGGTTGCGGGATATTTCCGGCTGGGAGATGAGCTACCAAAGCCAGTGTGGACTTACCCAGTATCCTATCTTTCATTTTACACTTATGCCATCCAGGTCTTTCTTGAACTCATTCTTGTTTGTGTTTTTCATCAAATTATCAAATGGATATTATTTGTCTTGGATTTTGCCAACTAACTCTACACATTGTTTTCCAATCTACATGAAGAACTCATTGAGGGGAGGGGGTTGATGATGGTTGTCACACACAGGGGCTTTTGGAAAATGAGTATACAGGGGTAACATTTCCATCCAACATTCCAAATGCACCTGCAATATCCCCGCAAGTTACTTTGCAAACCACCTTCCAAGTACCAAAGGCGAGAATAGGCAAGTGGGAAAACATTCTCATACTGGCAGGGATGGCAATTGGTTACCGTGTTCTTACCTCCATTTCTCTGATACTATTCCAAGCACTCACTCTCCACAAGCACACTACTTCAAGAACAAGTTCAAGGCCAAGTCAAGATGAATAAGGCAAACTGAACCTTTGTTTTTTTTTTTTTCCTCCCCTCCAGTCTTCCTCTTCTTCTGCAGTGCAAATCTGTTGTGTGTTTTTTGTATCATAAGAACCCAAAATGAAACTGTAGATCCACTACTACCAGTGTGAAGAAAACGTG
>Ga0209208_10002987_pt1 | contig 24338 bp, 21 predicted proteins | sample S1TSphfallax_3_FD_187694 | JGI IMG/M metagenome (GOLD analysis project Ga0209208, IMG submission 187694) | Host-associated microbial communities from peat moss isolated from Minnesota, USA - S1T2_Fd - Sphagnum fallax MG (SPAdes) (version 2) | ecosystem: Host-associated > Plants > Peat moss >...
CCACTTCCTCGTCTTGCCCGTTCATGGCAGATCGCTCCTGTGGGATTTCGATGGGTTTGGAGCTCCGCCGTTCCCGGCTTTTCTCCTTCATCAATATCCCCAGGCGACCGCTTCGAGGGCGCGGGACAAGGGCGCGTGCCTCGGCACGCGGGAGCGCTTGCGCGACCACCCCTTGTGGCGCGGCCGGCGCAAGCGGTACCTCGTTCGGCCTCTTATTCGCCCGTTTCATGTTCATTTTTTTCGTCACCCGCTTGCGAATGGCGGGCGGTTTTGCGAACGGCTGGAATTTATTCGGCGATGACCAACGCAACTCGCATACCCAAATCTATCCTTAGCCGCGGAACACAATACGGGCGCACCGGCGGCTATGCGCTTCTTCCCCGCCGTTCGGAAGCCGAAGTCACTTCCTTGGAAGCCGCCGTTGGCCGCGATAGCCGTGTGTGCTGTTCCTGGGCGATAAGCCTTCAAGTCGGTACATAGTCACGCATTGTTCTTATGGCCGCCTAGTCGAGATCGAAGCGTGATAGATATTTTCTTAGCCTGTCGGCATCGTTTGTTGGGCCTGTTTTCGCGGCGCGAGAAGTTGCGAACAGAGCGCGACCAGCGGCGCTCAGACTGGCGTAGCGCCGGCATACGTTGGTTGTCGCGGCCAGTTGAAGTCGGTCGAACAAATCCATTTCCGCCAGCCGCGCTTCTCCCACTAGCGCTTCCAAGATGTCATCGTGGCTTGTCGCGGCCTGCGTCCCCCGCAAACGGCGCAGCCGAAGGATTTCGGCGGTTATAGCCTCGGTGATGCGTCCGCCGGCGGCAAAAGTCGCCATAAGTGCGATGGAGGCGCCGAGATCGCGGAAATTGGCGCGCCAAGTGGCTTCGGGGGATAGCGCGAAGGCGAGGTCTTAGCTAGCGAAGCGGCTCATAACAAATATAGTCACGGTGCATGAGCGGGCCCGGTTGATGCGTTGCGAGTTGACGCTCTCATTGCTGTTCTGCCACGATAATTTCGCGATCTCAAATTAAGGGTCCGCTATGGAGACAGTCTTCACCGAAGCGTCCGAGTTTGAGGCAGCACTCGCCGCCCGGATTGCGCCCCACGCGCCCCCCGAGCTGGCCGCCGCCGTGGCGAGCGGCATCGTAGCCGGCGAACATGCGTGGCGCGCGTCGCCACCTGCGAGAGGCGGCACGGCGCTAAACCTACGTGTCGGAGCCTACTTCATTCGCGACGAGGATCTGCCCTTCATCGACACGCTTGCCGCCGCGGCCACCGCAGTCGCGAGCGCCGCCGCATCCGGCGGCATGACGCTGCTGATCGCGATCCCGGCGGTCAGCAGTCTCGTTACGCTCGCCTGGGACCTGTGGCGCCGCGGCGGGCGACTGACGCCCGACCAGCTGCGGGTCTACGGCGTGCTGCGGGAGCATGGCCCTTGCTCGGCGGCCGAGCTTGTTCCGTTCGCCGCAGCCGCGGGCGTGCCGGCCGAGGCAGATCAGGTCGAGCGGATACTGAGCGCCCTCTCCGAGCTCGAGACGCGCAACGGAGCCGTCGTGCCACTCGCCTCGAAATCGGACGGCCTATGGCGGACCCTGAACATCTGAAGGAGGAGAGCCGACGTCCATCTCTTTCATCGCGGGTTTAAATTTCGGCCAGCAGCCCGACTTCTTGCCGCCTGACGTGCGGGCCCAGTATGAGGTCGGCTTCGCCGTGATGGTCATCAACGCTAACTTTCCCGACCTGTCCTCCCCTGATCTACCTGTAGATCTTAAGCGAGCCATCAACCACGAGACCTACCACCACTTTCAGACCGTATGCACCGGCTTCGCCTGGCGTCGCGCGGATGCGGTCCGCCGCATCGTCGTCGCCAGAATTGGGGATGGTGTCTGGAGAAGGCTGATGCGAGAAGTTGGCGTAGGAGTAATCTCCGATCTGTTGCGAATCTTGCCGGGGGGTACCCGCCGCCGGATTGGCGCCCCACTGCTGGAGCGCATGATTGGGATGATAAGCGCCAAAAACGAGCTCGCCGACCTTAGCCGGCGGGCCGACCCGAACGATCCTTCTCTGGCGGCGGCCGAGAGCCCTGGCCTATTTGCAAACCTCGACGCTCTTGAGGCGGACCTGTGGGCACCTCGGACCGGAGGGCTCGCTGACGGCCATCTCCTCGAAGGCGGTGCGGTCGCGCACGGCGTGATGGTCGAGGCGATCGCAAGATGCGGCCCCGGCGCCCTGGCGCCGGAAAACGCCGAGGCGCTGGACGCGGAGATCGCCGACAGAGCGCGTCCGCTCGGCCCTCAGTATTCGACGCTCCTGGACGTGGCGCGCCTTCGATGCGCCGGGCCCGCCAGCCCGTTCCTGCTGCCCGCCGCCGCCCTCGCGCTGCACTACGAGCTTCCGGCTGCCGCGTTCCTGCCGCTGCTCGACGCCTTACGAGCGCCGGGTCCGCTCGGGGTTATGGCTCGCAGCCGCGAACTGCAGGCGCGGCCACTAGAGATACCCGCGGCCGGCCGCGCGCTCGGCTCGGCGCGCGCGGCGGCCGGCTGGCGGCGGAGACGGTGGCCGCTTCAACCGTGGCGCCGCAACACCGACGGCATCCATCAGATCGCATTCGCCGAGCTGGACACTGAGCGCGCGGATGAGCTCACGGTCCTATGCGATCCGGCGGCTTTCGGCGAAATACCGGGAGGGATCGTAGCGTCGGTCTTTCGGTTCAACGACCGGGTGCAGGGCGTTGGCGGTGTGTCTAACGCGGAGGCGGCGGTCCGGATCGCGCTCGCCGGAATCGTGCTGCGCGCCCATACGCGCCGCAGCCGCGAGCGCAAGCTTGAGTACGATCTGATGGCCCAAGTTCAGGACATGATGAACAACACGTCTGTCTGACCGAGGGGCGACGGCTTGTGAACAGGGTCGAGTGCTCGCTTGCTGGGCACACGCGCCCCGCAGCTTCTTCGACGAAAGAGCGTATGATAAATCGCCGACCGCCAAACAAGCGCTCGACAGGATTGCTGCAATCTGACGCCATATTATTTGGTCATTGGATTTTGTGCAGTTCTTTTTATATACGGCTTTATACGCTATCCCGACGGACCAATTGGTCCTTGCTCTTGTAAAAGTCTCTATTTTTGTGGAAAACAAGGGCAGCCGCACACTGCGCAGGAATACCATGCCTTCATGGTCTGGCAGCGAACCTTGTTCATCTCGTGGCCATTCGGAATGATTTCAATGGCGCTTTTATACAGAATCAGAAAAAAAGCGGAAGCGATGAAGGTGGGACCAATATGAAGCGGGCGGTGGGGATATGCCTTATTTTCTTGGGTGCCACTGCCGGACCTTCATGCCTTTTCTTTTATAAGCAATACTCCTCAACTAGGCCGGTGCTTCCGATTCCTCTTTACGGTCAAACCGTTGAAGAAGATAACCACGGGCACATATTGTTTATTTCGAAAATTATATAAACAAGACGCTGAAACTGGTAGTGTTCTGCACGAATCATGTGTCGATTCCGAAAGATACGGCAAATGCCAGCTTTGCGGTCCTTTGATTGTTCACCCTCTTAAAGAACTTAAGGACCTGGAGAATGATCTATGCAACCTTCACGTCTTGGAAGATTTTGTAGACGATGAAGAGCAGGAAGGACGCGAAGACATTATTTATAAGTTATCGTAACAACGTTGATTGTTGGTCACTGCTCGTCTTAGGTTTACTGAACACAGGCGCGGATTCATTTTAGCTTCCGCGCCTGTGACCACTTTTTACACGTATCACGAATCTACCCCAGATTGTCTGGTGCGACAGCCTGCCCGATGCCCGCGCGCGGGCCGTAGCGGCGCAGGCGTCAATCACCGGGCCGAGCTCGAGGAGCTGAACCGCGCCGAGCAGCTACGCCGGCGCGCCGACCTGGCTGCCGCCGGCGAGCTGATCCAGGCGCACGGGTTTAAGACTGTGCGCGGCGAGGTGTCGATCGGCGCCGGGGAGCGTGTGCAGTTCTATGAGACCGACCGGAAACTTGGGGTGGCGATATCGGAGTTCGGGACCGTCAAAGCCGTCACGCCGGCCCGGCTGGAGATCGTGAAGGATGACGGGGCGACCGTGGCGTTCGATCCGGTGAAATACGACAAGTGGGGGGTGGGCGGCACCGGGTACAAAGGGCAGGGCAAAACACAGGTGAAGACCGCTGCGGTGTACGACAACCCCTATGCCTGGGACATGCGCGCCGCCTACGTCATCGGCACCCGGCACAAGCAAGATTACCAGCTTTTCATGCCGCGCGAGCTGGCGCCGGACCTGACGGCGCTAACCGGCCAGGTCATGCGGCAGCGGGAGGACAAAGGGTCATCGCTGCGGTTCGAGGCGGCCGAGGCATACGACATGCGGCACCGCATGGGGGGCGAATTGTTCAGCCAAAAGCTGCGCGCCACGCTGGAGAAGGGCCGGGAGTTTCTGACCGCCGCCGCACAGGCCGAGCGGGAGCGGTTGCGGCAGGCTGAGGAGTTGCGGAAGGCTCAGGAGTTGAAGCACACGCTCAGGCCACGGGGGCCGAGCATGGGGCGGTGAGGCCGGGACGCGATGGCAAAAAAATTCTCTGCATAGCAACAAGAACCTCGTTGCTTTTCCGGACGGGGATTGTAGAATCGGAAGCGATCAGTCACATTTCCGGCTTGCCGCGCCCACGCGACCTCCTGGACGTTAACCCCGGAAAATTCAGTTCTACCAGGCTGCCCGATGCCGAAATTGTCGTTTATCTTCTTTCTGATTTTCGGTGTTCAGGCTTTTGCTCAGCTGGCATCCCCAAAACCGGGGACCGTCTTTTGCGATGGCGCAAGTTTCCCAGAGATGGTGGTGATCCCGGCAGGAAAAATTTTTGTAGGCCCACCCGCGCCAGACGAGTTGCGCTGGCATCAAGCTTCCACCCCGCCCGATCCTCCACCGCATGAAGTCAACTTCGTGCAGCCCTTCGCCATTGCGAAATACCCCGTCACGATTAGCCAATGGGATGACTGCGTTGCGGCCGGCGGCTGCAAGGCCATTCCGCCGCAAGAGTATATTGATCCACGAGCCGGGCCGGATGCTCCTGTCACCTATGTTAGTTTTTTTGATGCGCAATCCTACGTCGTTTGGCTTAACAAGTTGACCACGACGGCGGGTAAGAGCGAGTCCTATGCTTTGCCGAGCGAGGCGCAATGGGAATATGCCGCGACCGCCGGCGCGGCCTGGACCGACCCCGCCGCCTATTCGGCCTGGCTGGCGAAACTACCTGCGCCAGGTCCACGTCCAGAGGATAACGATTGGCCATTCATTTTGCTCTCTGGCCTGACTCCAGAGGCTTGGCAGAATTTTATGCGAACGAATTCCAGCAATGACGGATTTCCCTTTATGGGCCTCTATTATGGTATGTGGTTCCGGCCGCATGACGTAGAAAAAATGTTTCCTAATTCCTTTGGCGTAGCGGGAATGCTCGCGCCTAACGCGGAATGGACCCTGGACTGCTGGTCCAACGATTTCACTAAGCCGCCCCCTGCAACCTGCCAAGACCGGGTGGTACACGGCGAATGGGGTGGTTACGGCATGACCGCCTACCCCACGGACCGCACGTGGCGGCTCGATACGCTCCGCCTTTCCAAGCTCGGATTTCGCGTGGTCAGGACACTGCCATGAAGGGTCACCTATTCCGTGTCTGGTGCTGTGCCCTTGCTACGGCGGCGGCCGGCAAATATGCGGAGGCGCAAAGCCGCGCCCCTTATACATATCCGCAGGCCACCCAGCGTCAATGTGACGACATTACTTCTCTCTCAAGCCTGTGGCAGGCCATGGAAAACCCGAACACGGCGCCCACGGCCCCACCGCCACTTTTCCCGCTGACCAGCATACTTGCTGCACTACAGGCCGTGCCGTTATCGCAGCCTCTGACTGATCCAGATAATCTCGACCCAGGAGAGGAGTATTTTTCGCCCGACAGTGCATACTACATGCAGAATTGGAACTATGACGCACCGCAGTATTATCCTGGCTTCCCGCAGAGTCAGAAGGGCTACTGGCAGGAAGACAGCGCATATGCGCAAGCAGCCAACGACTACGAGACCGAAAATTTTCCGCAAGCTATTAAAGAATTTGATGCCATCGTGGACGGCATAACGCCAGCTCCCGACTACCGCGCCGCCGCCGCCTATTCCGCCGCACGCGCCGATTTCCGCACCGGTAATTTTGCCGATGGCGCAACACGAATAAGCAAAATTTTTACTGACCCATCGCTGGCCCAATTTTGGCCGCAGACTTGGAATCTCATCGACCGAACCCGCGCGGGCGGCGATATCGCCCCGCTGGCAGCGGCGGAGTTACTCCAGGAATCCGCGTTGATGCAGCAGCCCTCTGCGACACTTTGTGATAACCAACCGCTTCAGCAACTGGGCCTCATGGCGGTTGATGGCATGTCGCCAGCCAAGGGGATGCCATTTGATTTTGCCAACTATGAAGGGGACAGCGATGTCGAACTCGTGCAGCCCGGTATAGATTACGCGATGGCGAATGACCCGATCGTCAACGCCGCGCTGCAAATGTACAATTCCGCTAGCACAGACCGCAAATACTGGCAGCAAACGAAAAACCCGCTCTGGGCGCTCTCGCTTGGCGCCGACGGTGCGGCTCAGGATGTTTCCCTACTGAATGATGCAATTGCGAATGTCCGCGATGATGATAACTGGCCCGCGCTCACGGACCGCTCGCGCGCCAGTGTGGTCTGGGTCCTGGCGATGGATGAGGCGCAAATCTTGCTCAAATCCGGGCACGAGACGCAAGCTCTGGAGGCGCTTTCGATCCCCACGGACGATGAAAAGGCGGCTTTTGATCTGCCGGACCCCAGTGGGAGAATCCGGTCACCGGTGAGCGTGCCGCCGGACTGGGTGGTGCAAGCCTCGGACATGGCGGTAAATGGCAGCGCCAAGAATTTGATCGTCCAAGCCGCCATTGCTGCCGACCATCAGCACAATTCGAAACTTGACCAGCAGCCGCAATGGCAAATGGCGCGGCAATGGGCGATTGCCGCCAGCACTGTGCTTGACCAGCCTGTCGCGGACGCGCTCAAGCCAGTGCTGGTTGAAAATATGGATGAGCTTTATGAACATCCAGTACTACACCTCGCACCCGACCCGCTGAATGGCGAGATCAGTCTGACCCCGTTCCGAACGTTGTATGATGACTGGACCAGCGCCCAGCTCATTGCCTTTTCGCGCCGTGGCTATGTAGCGCCTGCCGATAGGCAGGCGATGGTGAGTGCCGCCTGGATTAGAGCGTTCGCTTTGCGCGACTGGCACGACGTGTTTGCTTGGCTACCGGATGTGCGCGCCGCCTTCCCGCAACTCGCGCCTGATACGGATCGCATCCAACAAGCTTGGCTGCCAGGGACCAAACGCCATCTCGCCCTGGTGTTGGCGCTAAAAGTGCCTGGTTTTGTCGCGCAGCCGTCTGATGGCCGCGGCATGGGCATCCCGGCGAGTGCAACATGGGGAGTCAACGTGAATGCCAATGACGTTTTTGCTTTCGATGACTGGAACCCCAGCGATGGCAATTGGTGGTGTCCGGCGGCGCGGAATTCATTTGACCTGGCAGCGGCAATGTCAAGCAACCTTACGGGTCCCCCGGCTCGCCTCGATCAGATAGCCAGCAATGTCAGCAGTTATGCCTACCCCCCAGAAACTTGGGGCAATCCAGATAATGCTTACTCCGATTTCTTCGCCTTTGCCCCCATTGGCAGCTTGGGCGACGGCGGTGCCGAACTTGCCGCCGTGCGCGCCACCGGCTCGTCCACACAGCGCATGGCCCAAGATGCTGTCGCCTGGGGCAAAAACAGCAACTGGCTGGAGCGTGTTACGGGTGGGGATGAATATCTGCCAGAGGCGCTGCATCTCGCCGTACGCGCCACGCGCTACGCCTGCCGTCGGCCGGCTGATAATGGACCTTGGTCTCGTGCGGCGTTCATGATGCTGCACGATCGTTTCCCCGAATCCGAATGGGCCGCGCAAACGCCGTACTGGTTTGGGAACATGGCAGGGCAATAATGAGGGTATTTGGGCGTTTTTGCCTTGGATGCGCCGAGCAGAATCTACGCACCCACGGCAAAAATCAAGAATTTCGATCCAGGTGACGGCCGATGCCGCTGGTTGGGGATTCCGGTGCAAAAGCCCGGTGCGAAGGCCGGCCGGCCGCCAGGGGGCTGGATTCCGCCCCGAATCCGATACAGAATGGGTAATTCTGTATCAGATTCCGGCAGAAAACTTGCCCCGGTGGCCCGCCGGCCTTCGCGCCAAACTTTTTACCAAAAGTCTGGGCCGTGGGCCTTGGCGCTTTCCTGGACCAGAAACCTTGACATCTGGACCAAAGCTGAACTGTTTCGATTTACAACAAAATACGCTACTGTCAGAAATGGAAGACTGTTTGAAGCCATTCAAATTGCAGCCAACTAGGCTAACTCGAAGCTTGGCCAAGGGTATTGCAATGGCTTATTCTAGTATCCTTTTAGTAGCTTTGAGTGCGATCGCTGCGTTTGCCTCTCCTAAAGCTACTAGCCAATCCATGGCATCGGGCCGGCCAACTCTACCATCTTATTGCCAATCTACAACATTAGACGGCGTCCAATTTATGAACATGCTTCAAGCCATAATTGCACATGGCGACCTTAGCGATATTGCATTCATCGAAAAAACGCTTGGCACTAAATTTAATAGCTATGGTTGGAACGACGATGGAACGCCTGCCCCTCAAAAGTTAAATGGCGATACCATAAACCATGATGCTGCAGAGATCTTTGGTAATCCCTTGCAAGTCCATCTTCTGATTTTTCAGTCAGAAGCATTAAAAAAACAGGGCAATGTTGATCGTATGACCTTCGAAAGTTCGTCCTTTTCCAACCAAAATCAAAATTTCATCAGCGATTGTTTGCATATCTCGATCTCTAACTTTTCATCTTTTTATGGAAAAGGATATAGCATTCCTCCGCCCCCAGCGCTTCCCCCTCCTGCGTTCCCCCCTTCACCAGAGTTTATGCAAAAGCATGCTGGCCCGAAAAAGAATGGTTCAGACATCACAGTGGATGGGGCTGGAATAGAGTGGCAGCACATCCAAGGCGGAGACAACACAAAATTTACAGTTTTTTTAAGCATCTTGGCTGATTCATATAACATCACGAAAGATTACCCGGTACAATCCATAACGCTTACCCAGGAGCCATAGTTGCGAGCTCTACTCAGCATGCTACCGGTTTGTGCCGCGGCAAAAAGCAATACAGAATTAGATATAGAGTAACAAAAACCGCTTCATAAAGCAAAGAATCTGAAGACGCGCATGAAGAGAAATTTTCTCAAAGAATTTAGAACAGCGTTTGAAGGTCTCGGCTACGAAAAGTGGGATGGCATGCCAACGTTTTCCCCAAAAGATATTTGGTATCGCTACTCCGGGCATCCTCTAGATAATTTTCATGTGGTCTATTTCGGGCAACAACCCGGAGCGAACGCGTATGGCGTCCAAATTGGTGCCTTTAATCTGGCGCAGCTTCGGATTTTGCGGAGTATCCTGCCAGCGCTATCAAAATATCCTGGACTGAGAGCGCACCCTTTGGCGCCTTCTATGGTTCGAGATTTTCATGTTATTATGCTATGGATGCTATTTGTCCCCAATTCGGGACGGAATTTAAGGCTTTTGCAAATCCCAGACTCACTAAATCGGGAAAGTTGGCCTTTGCAGCTGGATCAGTTGCGGACATTTTATCTTGAGCCGATCTTTTGGCCAATTAAGGAACCAATAGACATCCAAAGGCTGTTGCTTAGCAACCAAATCCCCTGTGAATGGGATGCTCGCCATCCTGTGTTGCGAGTTGCGCAGATACTCGCATTGTCATCTGTTATCGGCGTAGGCATCGAACTCATAAAATCAGAAATACTCGCTCAGACAGATGTCATCGATAAGGGCCTCCGTGGTTTTTGTACGACTGAAGAAATGATTGACGATCTTGCGAATGAGATTCAAAAAATTAAGCCTGGCTGAATTACTGGACGCGTTTCAGTTGCTGGCGGGTGCAATGATACAGAATTACCCATAGTGTATCAGTTTCGGGCGTGATGCGCCAGTTTTTTGAGGTTTTCGGCCTCGGATAGCACGGAAACGACATTTGTGCATTGTATGTCCGCTAACCGCATGCGCCGGCTCCAGAGCGGACCCGCCGCTTACGGCCAGGTCTGGCTCAAGACGGCCCTCTGCTTTGCGCTCGTCCCGCTCGTTTGATCGGGACACCCCGTTGCTCCGAAGCAGACGCTCGCGAGCTTAATTGTTCTGCTGATAGACCCCGCACAGCAGGATATGAATATGCTCAGCGGTGGTGTTCGATGCTCGTGCATGGCGGCGAGATCGAAAAGATGGCATCCAGCTCGTCAAGACAATTGGGCCGGCGTTGGCGTCACTGGCCCGGGCATGGATATGATATCGGGTTATCTACGCGCGCAGAACCATTTCTCCGGCCAATTAAGGCTGGATTGTCAGTAAACTTATCCATATCAATAGCGAAAAGCGCAATATAAAGTTTTTGGAGGAACATTGTGGGTTCTAGGCCATCATGGGCGTCATTAGGGCTTGATCTTGTCAGTCTCCGTGTGTTGATCGCGGCGGTCGAAGAGGGCGGCATCACCGCCGCGGCTGAGCGAGAGGGGATTGCGATCTCGGCCGTCAGCCGGCGGATCTCGGAGTTGGAGGGACGGTGTGGGGTCAAACTTCTGGAACGTGGCGAGCGCGGCACCCAGCCCACCCCCGCCGGCCAGCGCATTATCGACCAGGTGTTCACGATCTTTGACCAGCTCGATGTCCTGGCCCGCGACATCGATTCGATGAAGGGTGGCAAAACCGGGCTGATCAGGCTGCACACGCATATGTCCGCCATCGCCGGGGGCCTTCCCCAGCTCCTCGCCAGTTTCGCCGCCGCCAACCCTGGCATCGACGTCGAGGTGGAAGAACTTACCAGCGTGGAAGTGATGCACGCGGTGCAGACCGGCACGGCCGATCTCGGCCTGGTCTCGGGAACCTTGCCCGCCGATGGTTTGGCCGTCATCCCCTGGCGGGAGGATGAGTTGGTGCTGATACTACCTTATGACCATCCGCTCGCTTCGCATCAGACGCTGCTATTTTCAGCGGTGGTGGATGAACCCTTCATCGGCATGCAGCGCGACAGCGCGCTGTTTCAACTCTACCGTCAACACGCCAAGGTTTTGGGGCGCAAGCTGGTCGAACGCGTTCACGCAACCAGTTTTGAGAGCGTCCGCAACATGGTGGCGGCCGGCTTCGGCATCGCCATTCTGCCGCGGCTGGCGGTGGAGCCTCATACCAGCAATCCAAAAATCGCCGTGTGCCGGCTGGATGAAAGCTGGGCGCGCCGGCCGCTGAAATTATGCGTACGCAACCACCAGCACGTATCGGCCGCCACGCAAAGGCTCATCGATCATTTGTGCGCTGCAGCAGAGATTTGAAGAAGCGCCGCTTGCCCAAACAATAATCGACTTCCTGGCCAGGGCTTTTTAATTCTCACCCGTCGCAAACGTTGGCCGCCGGCCACGGCGGAAGAAACGGGGTTTGTCATGGCGCAGTCTCAATCATCAGGTCCGCTACGAGGCTTACGCATTCTGGAACTCGGGCATTTCGTGGCCGCACCGTTCGCGACCCGGCTGCTTGCCGATCTCGGTGCCGACGTGATCAAGGTGGAACCGCCCGGTGGCGACCCGGTGCGCGGTTGGGGTGAGCAGATCGACGGCAAGTCGCTGTGGTGGTCGCTGCATGGCCGCAACAAAAAAAGCGTCGTGCTCGATCTGAAGACAGATGAAGGTAAACGCGCGGTGCTGGATTTGGCCGCGGAAAGCGACGCCGTCATCGAGAATTTTCGCCCCGGACAGCTCGAAAAACTCGGCCTCGGACCGGACGCGCTGCGCGCCGCCCAGCCCGGGCTGGTGATCGCGCGCATCTCCGGATACGGCCAGGATGGACCTTACCGCAACCGCCCGGCCTTCGGTGTGATCGCAGAATCCATGGGCGGGCTGCGCTATCTGACGAACCATGAGCCTGGCGCTAACGACCTGCCGCCGGTGCGGGTGGGTGTAAGCATAGGCGATTCCATTGCCGGTCTCTACGCGGCCTTCGGTGTCGTCGCAGCCCTGTGGCGGCGCGACCGCGCCGGCGGCAGCGGGCGCGGCCAGACCGTGGATGTCGCGCTGACCGAGGCGGTGCTGAGCATGATGGAGGGCATGCTGCCCGAATACGGCAAGCTCGGCAAAATCCGAGAACCGTCGGGCGGCGGTATCCCGACCGCCTCGCCCTCCAGCGCTTACCCGACCAGTGACGGGTGGATTCTGGTTGCCGCCAATTCTGAACCGCTGTTCGCCAAGCTGGCGGCGCTGATCGGGCGGCCAGACCTGCCGACGGACCCGCGCTTCACGACCAACCGCCTGCGCTGCCAGAGCCGCGATGCCATCGACGGCATCATCGGCGCCTGGACCCGCCAGTTTGACGCCGCCACCGCCTCCCAGTTGCTGACCGCGGCGGATATTCCCAACACGAAGGTCTTCACCGCCGCAGATTGCGCGCATGACCCCCAGTTCCGCGATCGCGGCATGGTGCGCGAAGTTGAAGACCCCATCCTCGGCGAGGTTCTGCACGCAGGCATCGTGCCGCATTTTCCGGAAGACCCGGGCGCCATACGCTGGACCGGACCCGCCGTCGGCGCCCATACCGCGGAAATCCTGGCGTCGCTGCGGCGCGATCCAACGGACCGCGCTGCATGAGCATCACCATCGTCGAAGTCGCGCCGCGCGACGGTTTTCAATCCATCGGCCCCTGGATTCCAACCGACCGTAAAATGGCACTCATAAGCGCCCTGGCGCGCGCCGGCCTGCACCGCATCGAAATCGGCTCCTTCGTCAGCCCCAAGGCGATCCCGCAACTGGCCGATACAGCGGAACTGCTGCGCGGCTGCGCGGCCATCGACGGGTTGGACGCGCAAATCCTGATTGCCACACGGCGCCGCGCGGAAGAGGCGCTAGCAGCCGGGGCGCGGCATCTCTCCTTCGTCCTGTCGATCTCACCGGCGCATAACCAGAACAATGTTCGCCGCAGCCCGGCGCAATCCGTGGCCGAATACGCTGAAATCGCCGCGTTGCTGCCGGCGGGGACAAAAATGCGGCTCAACCTCGCCACCGCGTTCGACTGTCCCTTCACCGGGCGCGTCGCGACGGCGGACACGTTGGCATTGCTAGAGGATATTGCCGGCATCGTTCCGGGCGGTGAGATCGCCCTGTGCGATACGACCGGCCGCGTCACACCGGACCATGTGGAACAGCTTTTCAACGCCGCGATGGCTCAATTCTCCGGCGTTATGTGGAATTTTCACGGCCACGACACTTACGGGCTCGGCGTCGCCAACGTTTTGGCCGCCATTCGCGCTGGCGTGCGCTCCATCGACGCCGCCGTTGGCGGCCTCGGCGGCTGCCCCTACGCTCCGGGCGCGACTGGCAATGTCGCCACCGAGGACGTGGTCTGGACGCTGCAACGCATGAACATCGAGACCGGGATCGATCTCGAAAAACTCCTCGCCGTCGCGCATGAGGCGGCGGCGCTTCCGGGCGCCCAAGCCGGTGGCCGGGCCCGGCATGCTTTGGCCGCGAGGTCTTGCCGGCTTCAGGCGGAGGTGGCCTGAGATGACCGCGCCCAAAACAATGTACGAAAAAATCTGGGACCGGCATCTCGTTTCGCAGAACGGTGACGGCGAGGCCTTGCTCTACGTCGACCGCCATCTTCTGAACGAAGTGATGAGCGCGCAAGCCTTCGACGGCTTGCGCGAGGCCGGCCGCACGGTCCGCCGCCCGGAACTGACGCTCGCGGTCGCCGACCACAACGTGCCCACCGACGGTGACCGCAGGCTGCCGATCGCCGATCCCGCCAGCCGGCTCCAGGTGGAAGTTCTGGAGCGCAACACTGCCGCCTTTGGCGTGCCATACATTCCGCTCGCGGATTCTGGCCAGGGCATTGTCCATATCATCGGCCCGGAGCTGGGGCTGACGCTGCCTGGCACCGTGATCGTTTGTGGCGACTCCCATACCTCCACCCATGGCGCGTTCGGCGCGCTCGCCTTCGGAATCGGGACTTCGGAAGTCGAGCATGTTTTGGCCACGCAGACTTTGCGCCAGCGCCGTTCTAAAACGATGCTGGTCGAGGTCTTCGGTGCCCTGCGCCCGCATGTCAGTGCGAAGGACCTGATCCTTGCCATCATCGCCGCGATTGGCGCCGGCGGCGGCACCGGCCATGTCATCGAATATGGTGGCGACGCGATCCGCGCGCTGGACATGGCCGGGCGGATGACCGTCTGCAACATGTCCATCGAGGCCGGCGCCCGTGCCGGATTGATCGCACCCGACGAGACCACCTTTGCGTATCTTCGCGGCCGCCGCCTCGCACCTTCCGGCGTTGAGTTCGACGCGGCGAGGATCGGCTGGGAGAGCTTGAGCACCGATCCCGGCGCCGCCTTTGACAAGACCGTCCGGCTCGATGCGGGCGCGATCTCGCCGATGGTGACATGGGGTACCAGTCCTGAAACCGCGATCCCCTTCGGCGGCCGGGTGCCGGCGCTGGACGATTTCGCAACACCCGCGAAACGCGCGAATGCGCAGGCCATGATGGCCTATATGGGGCTCCACCCGGGCGAAAAACTGGCGGACCTCGCCGTCGATGTCGTCTTTATCGGCAGTTGCACAAATGGCCGCATCGAGGATTTGCGCGCCGCCGCCGCGGTGCTGCAAGACCAGCATATTGCCCATGGTGTCCACGTGCTCGTTGTGCCCGGCTCCGGCCAGGTGCGCGAAGCAGCCGAGGCCGAGGGGTTGGACGCGATATTCCGCGCCGCTGGCTGCGAATGGCGCGCCCCGGGCTGTTCGATGTGCCTGGGCATGAACCCCGACCAACTAACGCCGGGTCAGCGCTGCGCTTCGACGAGCAATCGCAATTTCGAGGGCCGCCAGGGCAAAGGCGGGCGCACCCATCTCGTCTCGCCGCGCAGCGCGGCGCTGGTCGCGTTGTCCGGCCGGCTTGATATTTTCCGCGGGAGGGTCTGAGATGCAGCCTTTCGCAAGCTTGCACGGCATCGCGGCCTCCTTGCCCGCCGCCAACATCGACACCGACAAAATCGTGCCGGCGCGGTTCCTGAAAACCGTCAGCCGCAAGGGTCTCGGCACCGCGCTGTTCCGCGACCTGCGCTTTGCCGATGACGGCACGCCGGACGAGGATTTTGTGCTTAACGCAGCGCCCTGGGATGCAGCGGTGATCCTGATCGCGGGCGATAATTTCGGCTGCGGCTCGTCGCGCGAACACGCGCCTTGGGCGCTGCTGGATTTTGGGATACGCTGCGTTATCGCCCCGAGCTTCGGCGATATTTTCTACAATAACTGTTTCAAGAACGGCATCCTGCCGATCCAGCTTGACCCGGCACACTGCGCAGAGCTGGCGGCCGACGCCGCCGATCCGCTAAGCTGTGCGATGCGCGTGGACCTTAACGCGCAAAATATCACGCGCGCCAACGGCGCAGCGTTGCCATTCCTCATCGACCCCGGCCACCGCGACGCGCTCCTGGCCGGCCGCGACGAGATAACCGAAACCCTGAACAAAGCCGCCGCGATCGACGCTTTCGAAGCGGCATTCGCTCCCGTCACGCCTTGGGTCTATCGCGGCCTGTCCAAAACCGCCGCCGCCGCCAGCCATACTTGAAAACGAACCGGAGGAACCATGAATTATACAACCAATATCCAGGCCGCCGACCAGATAAAATCCTATAAGCAGTTGATCGACGGTGACTGGCGCGACGCGTCCGGTGGCGAATGGATCGACAGCGAAAACCCCTATACCGGCAAGGTGTGGGCCCGCATCCCGCGCGGCGCGGCGGCGGATGCTAACGCAGCCGTGGAAGCCGCCTACCGCGCCTTCCGCGGCCCGTGGAGTAAAGTCTCCGCCTCGGATCGCGGCTTACTGCTGATGCGGCTGGCCGAGTTGATCCACCGGGACGCCGAACACCTCGCCGACATCGAAGTGCAGGACAACGGCAAATTGCGCGCCGAGATGCTTGGGCAGATGCGCTATATTCCGCGCTGGTTCCAATATTATGGCGGTCTCGCCGATAAGATCGAAGGCAGCGTGACGCCGATCGATAAGCCCGGCATGTTTCATTACATCGAACACGTGCCGGTTGGCGTTGTCGCCGCCATTACGCCGTGGAATTCGCCGATCCTGCTCACTGCCTGGAAGCTTGCCCCCGCACTCGCCGCCGGTAATACGATCGTGGTGAAACCTTCCGAGTTCACCTCGGTCTCGCTGCTGGCGCTTGCGAGATTGTTCGAGGAAGCCGGCTTCCCGAAAGGCGTTGTCAACGTCGTCACCGGTTACGGAAACGAAGTTGGGGAAGCGCTGATTTCGCATCCCAAGGTTGCGCGGATCGCCTTCACCGGCGGCGAGGCCGGCGGCCGCCGCGTCGCCGAATCCGCCGCCAAGAACTTCAAGCGCATCTCGCTCGAGCTTGGCGGCAAATCCCCCAACATCGTGTTCGAGGACGCCGATCTCGACTCGGCGGTACGCGGCGTCGTCTCCGGCATTTTCGCAGCCACCGGGCAGACCTGCATGGCGGGCTCGCGCGCTTTGGTACACCGCGCCGTGCATGACGAATTTGTCGAGAAACTGGTGGCCTTTGTGCAAGCCGCCAAGCTCGGCGACCCCACCGACCCCGACACAAATGTCGGGCCGATGGCGACCCGACCGCAGCTGAAAAAAGTGCTCGACTATATCGAGATCGCCAAGGCCGACGGCGCGTTTCTCGCCGCGGGCGGCACGCGCGTGCATGTTCCTGGCACCGATGATGGCTTTTTCGTCGCCCCTACCATCTTCACCGGCGTGAGTAACAATATGCGTATCGCCCGCGAGGAAGTGTTCGGCCCGATCCTCTCGATCATCCAGTTCGACACCGACGATGAGGCTGCCGAAATCGCCAACGACACCGAATACGGCCTTGCCGCAGGCATCTGGACCAAGGACCTGGCGCGCGCCATCAACTTTCCGAAACGGCTTGAGGCTGGAACGGTATGGGTCAACGCCTATCGTGCCGTCAGTTACATGGCGCCGTTCGGTGGCTTCAAATCATCTGGCATTGGCCGTGAAAACGGTGTCGAGGCGATCAAGGAATATCTCGAAACCCGCAGCGTGTTCATCAACACCGATCCAACCGTGCCTGACCCTTTCAAAATGCGCTGAGTCCAAGACCAAAACTTCACCATTGATAAACAGGAAAAACCAATGAACAGCCTCAAGAATCAACAGCACCGCAATCTCACCAACCCGATTTTCAACGACAATAAGATGAAGCTCGGCGTGTTCGGCTTCAACGCCAGCAATGGCTGCTCGATCACCATGGCGCCGGAGCGCCATATTCCTGACTGGAGCCGCGATCTGAAAATGGCGCAGGCGGCGGACCGGATGGGATTTGAGGCGCTGGTCCCGCTCGGCCGCTGGCGCGGATTCGATGGCTTGACCAATTTCAACGGCATCTGCTTCGAGACCTACACCTGGGCCGCCGGTCTTGGAGCCGGCACCAGCAACCCGTCCGTGATGGCAACTTCGCACGTACCAACCATCCACCCGATCGTCGCCGCCAAGCAGGCCGCTACCATCGACCAGATTTCTAACGGCCGTTTCGCGCTCAACATCGTCTGCGGCTGGTTCACACCGGAGATGGAGATGTTCGGCGGCACGATGATGGAGCACGATCTGCGTTATGACTACGCGCAGGAATGGCTGGACGTCATGAAAATGCTCTGGACGCGCGATGGTTATTTCGATTTTCAGGGCAAGTTCTTCGAGATTAAGAAGGGCTTTGCATCACCTAAGCCGGTGCAACAGCCGTTCCCGCCGCTGATGAATGCCGGTGGGTCCAAGAAAGGCATGGACTTCGCAGCGCGCAACTGCGACCTGGTCTACCTGCTGTTGGACCCTGAGAATTTGGACAAGGCCCACGACCAGATCGCCTCGTACAAGAACCTTGCGCGTGAACGTTATGGCCGGGAAATCCAGGTGTGGTGCTACACCTATGTCGTTCAGCGCGACACGCAGAAAGAGGCGGATGATTATCTGCGTTACTACGCCGTCGAACATGGCGACGATGAAGCCACCGACAATATACTGCGCACGCTCGGTGTCGAGACCGGTATCTGGAGCCCCGAGGAGCAGCAGAAATTCAAATTCCACTTCAAGGCGGGCTGGGGCGGCTATCCGCTGGTCGGCACGCCGGAGCGGATTGTCGATAAGATGAAGGCGCTCTCGGAAATCGGTCTCGACGGCATGTCGCTGACCTGGGTGGATTACACCGATGGGATCGCGCGGTGGGAAAAGGGCGTGATGCCGTTGCTGGAACAGGCCGGCTTGCGGCGGCCGTTTAACACCCACGCTTTGGCCGCCTGAGATGAGCAGCGATGCGGGAGAAAAAGCTCTGGCCGATGGCTTCCGTCAGGCGATGCGCCGCCTGACCGCCAGCATCGTGCTCGTCAGCGCGCAGGAGGGCAGCGAACTCTATGGCATGGTCGCGACCGCCTTCTCGTCAGTGTCCGCATCGCCACCTTCTGTGGTGATCGGCGTCAATCAGTCGGCCAGCGTGCACGGGCCCATTTTTCGGACACGCCGCTTTGGCATCAGCTTGATGGCGCCCGATCATGCCGAACTGATTGGCATCTTCAGCTCGCCCGCCCGCCGGATCGAGCGGTTCCAAGGCGATGGGTGGGAGGCTTTCGATGGCGGCGTACCCCGCCTAGGCGGCGCCATCGCCTCCTGGCTCTGCGATGTGGATGCGCAACTCGACTACGGCACTCATACGCTGTTCGTCGGCCAGGTGCGGGACGTCCATCTCGGCGAGGCAGATGTGCCCATGCTGTGGCACGCCGGCGGCATCGCTGCCCAGGCCAGCCGAACGGGCCGGCTCGTCGCATGAGGCTGGTCACGCTGGTCGGAAACCCGCGGCCAGCGTCGCGGACTTTGGGCCTGGCGGAGATTTTCGCGGGCGAAATCGCGTCGCGTCTTCCAGCGCCGGTTGAGCGTCGGCTCATCGATCTTGCCCTTTATGGAAGTCGGCTTTTTGATTCCGACGATGTGGAGCTGCAACGGGTTTGCGCCGAAGTGGCAGCGGCCGACATGCTGATATGCGCCTCGCCAGTCTACAAGGCCTCATATACCGGGCTGTTGAAAGCTTTTCTCGACCGGTTTCCGACCGCGGGACTCGCGGGCGTTGTCGGCGTACCGGTGATGACAGGGGGCACGCTAGCCCATGCTATGGCGATCGAGACGGCGCTTCGGCCGCTTCTTGTCGAATGCGGCGCTATCGTTCCTGTACGCGGATTATTCCTGCTTGCGGAACAACCCGCTGAACACAGCGGCCAGATGGCGGGTTGGATTGCTGCTAACATGAAATGGCTGACGATCAGCTCAACGGAGATTTGAAATGAATATGCTGTTCAGGCCCCGCGTGAACGGAACTGTTTGCGTTGAAGACTTGTACAAGGAGCTGACAGCGGCCCGGCCCGTCGTTCTGGTTCAGGATCATTGGCTTGAGCGCCCGGTGCTCATGCTCCCTATGCAATTCATAAACCCGGATATGCTCGCTTGTTTCCAGGCAGTGTCCCAAGGCGCGCTGGAAGCCGTGATTCCATTTGATATGCCCCGGCGCGAAGCCGCTGACGATGAGATTTTGCCGACGAGCCGTCTCGGCTTCCTGATGTCGCTGGTCCGCGACGAGACCGTTCCGAGCTATTCCTCGGGATTTACATTGAGGCTTGCCCATCGGCAGCGGTTTCGCGCCTGCGCAGATGTCTATGAGGCGGCGCTTGCGCTCTGCACCGCCTCGGGCCTAATCGCACGCGCTTTGTTCGCGCCGCTTGCGCCAGATCAGACCGTGACTTTCAGAGAAGATCACGGGTACAAAACCGCTTACATAAAGGACGTACAGGCGTTTGCGAAAAAAGATCAATTCGGTGATGCCGAAACGTCGTGCTCGACCGCCTTCGAATTCGGCGTCATGGCGAATGACTTAATCTAGGCACTCGTCCGCAGCAATAAATAGACCCGGGATAGAAGCCGTTCGGTCCGGGTTAGACCCATTTCTCAGTACTTATCCATTTCCCCGCAGCCGAACACCCTGCAACGATGATCGCTTCCCCAGGCCCAAACGTGTGACGCAAAGTGACCTCCCGCGCCGAATCGGGCGCAGGCCAACGAATCACAAAGCCGAAACGTTGGGACACCCCAATGAGTTAGAGACCGTGTCGATTGGCATAAGAATGGCATTTCTCTAACCATGACGCTCTTTAGCATTTGAAGTCTGCCGGCAACCGATACGCGGCAGCACGGCGGTGGCCTTCCAAACCCTCCGCTGCGCTCTGGCGGATGGCCGCCGGCGCTACCGCGGCCACGCCGTTTGCTTCCATCCATTGCTGCGTGCAGATTTTGACGAAGGAGCCGACCCACAGCCCGCCCGTGTAGCGCCCTGCCCCCATCGTCGGCAAAGTGTGATTCGTGCCGCAGTTTTTGTCGGAATAGACGACGCTGGCAAGCTTACCGATGAACAACGACCCGTAATTACGCAGCTTCGCTGCGACCGCATGCGAATCGCTTGTGTGAACCTGCAAATGCTCCGCCGCAACAATATCCGAATAGGCAATCATCGAGGCCTCATCGGCGCAGACCGCGATCTCACCATAGTCCCACCATGCCTGTGCTGCCACCGCGGCGGTGCTAAGCGTCGCGAGCTGCTGTTCCACCGCCGCCGCCACCGCCTCGCCCAGCGCATGGTCCGTGGTGATCAGGCCGACCCGCGTGCGTACGTCATGCTCGGCCTGCGCCAGCAGGTCCGTCGCGATCATCTCAGGCTCGCCGGTTGCATCGGCCAGCACGAATATCTCGCTCGGACCGGCGAGCTGGTCGATCCCCACCGGCCCGAACACCTGGCGCTTGGCTTCGTTCACGAAAGCATTGCCAGGCCCTACGATCTTATCCACCGCCGGGATGCTATCAGTCCCATAGGCCATGGCGGCGATCGCCTGCGCGCCGCCGACGCGAAAAATCCTGTCCGCGCCCGCCAGCACGCAGCCGGCGATCATCGCCGGGTGGGCGCCCGGCGGCAGGCAGGCGATCACCTCTTCGCAGCCCGCCACCTTCGCCGGCACGATCGTCATCACCGGCGCGGACAGCAAAGGATAACGTCCTCCCGGCACATAGGCGCCGACGCGGCGGATGGGGATGACGCGATGACCGAGATGCACACCCGGCAAGGTCTCGACCTCCAGTCCGCCGATCGTCGCCAGCTGCGCCTCGGCAAACCGGCGCACATTCGCGATGGCAAATTCGGTATCCGCCCGCATCTGTGGCGCGAGCCCCGCGACGGCGGCGTCGCGCTCGGCCTGGCCGATCTCGAATGTCTCAACAGCCATTTTATCGAATTCCAGTGAATATCGCCGCAGCGCGGCGTCGCCATCGCGCCGCACCTCGGACAGAACTTCCTTCACCGTCGCCCCAATGGCACCGGTATCGCTTACCGCATCGCGGCCCGGCGCTTTGATGAATGAGACACCGGCGGGAAGTTTCGGCTGTGGCATGAGGCGCTCCTGAAATCACGTCACCGATCATCTGGGACCGCCTGGTCATTCACAACCGCTAATTTGCTGATAGTCTAGTATTATCACCAACTGGAAGATCGCGATGCCGCAGATCGGCGAAAAACTCAAGGAATTGCGGGGCCGCCGGCATCTGGGCATCCGCGAGCTGGCCGCTCGCTCCGGCATCTCCCATTCCGCTATCTCGCTGATCGAGCGTAACCGGATGAGCCCATCGGTCGAGACCCTCGGCGCCATCCTCGATGCGCTTGGCACCACCCTCACCGGTTTCTTTTCGGATCTGCAGTCGCGCCTTCCGTTTTCGCCGTTCTACCGGGCCGAAGAATTCGTCGAAATCGGCAAAGCAAACAGCATTTCCTACCGAATGATCGGAATCAACCATCCCAACCGGCAGCTTCTCATGCTGCATGAAACATACGCGCCGGGCGCCGATACGGGACCGGCCTTCAATCATGCGGCGCAGGAATCCGGAATGGTGCTGAAAGGGGAGGTCGAGCTGACCGTAGGGTCGGTATCGCGCCGCCTGGCGACGGGAGATGGCTATTACTTTGACAGCCGAGAGTTGCATCGGTTTCGAAACGTCGCCGACGAGCCTTCGGAAATCCTGAGTGCCGTGACACCGCCAACCTACTGAAGGTCGCGCGCGCACTGTTCACTATTCTCACCAACGTGAAATAACGTCTCCACAGACCTGCAAAATCTGCTTGTCTTATGGATAGGGCCGCGACGCGGCGATGACGAGCGCAAGGGATCGAATTTGATGCACATAACGCCGAAAACCGACCGGCTGAGCCGCAACCAGCTTGGCCTGCCACAGATCGTCGCCTCCACTTTGGCGAATATCGCCCCGGCGGTCAGCTTCTATTTCGGGTTCGGCGCCATCGTCGGTGGCGCTGGGGTCGCGGCCCCGCTGACGATTATCGTGGCCATGGTCGTCATTCTTCTGGTCAGCAACACGCTGGCCGAGTTCTCCAAATACCGGCCCTCGACCGGCTCGTTCGTCACCTTCATCGGCATGGCCTTCGGCCCCACCGCGGGTGCAGCGGCTTCGCTGTTCACGGTGGTTGGCTATGGGGTCGCCGCCGCCGCCATCATCGCCATCTCCGGCGGCTGGGCGCATGATACGATCATGCGGTTTCTCGGTATCAACGTGCCCTGGCAGCTTCTCACGGTCATCGCGACCGGGATCTGCGGGTTTCTCGTCGCCCGCGGTGTTTCCATTTCCACCACATGGGCGGCCATTTTCTTTTACTTTGAAACCGGCCTGCTGCTAATCGGTGCGGTCATCATGCTGATCGTCAACCGCCATACGCTGAGCTGGGCGCCGTTCATGCCATCCAACCTTTCCGGCGGGCTGAACGGCATCTGGCTCGGTTTTCCGCTCGCCATCTATTCTTTCGTCGGCTGGGAAAATTCCGCAACGCTGGCGGAGGAAACCGACAATCCGCGCAGAAACATTCCGCTCGCCCTCGTCATCGGCACCATCGCGATCGGCCTGGTCTATGTTTTTCTAGCCTACGCCACGGAAATCGCCTTTCATAATGACGCCAAGGCGATCGGCAATTCGACGATTCCCTATATCGACGCGATCCGGGGTTCCGCGGCCGGGCTGCTGATCATTGCCTATCTCGCCGGCATCACCAGCATCTTTTCCTGTCTGCTGGGGCTGACCAACAGCCAGGGCCGCATCCTGTTTTCCGCCGGGCGCGAATCGCTACTGCCGCGCTTCTTCGGCAAAATCCATCCTCAGCGCAAAACCCCGCATGTCGCGACGTGGAGCTATATCCTGTTCGCACTGGCCGTAACCTTCGTGTTTGGCTGGAATCTCGATCCGGTGACGATCTTCGACTATACCGGCACCGTCGGCACGATTCCCATCATCATCGTCTATCTGGCCACCACGCTGGCGCTGCCGGTCTACATTCTTCGCTTCCACAAATCCGATTTCAATATCCTTAAGCACGCGATCATCCCGGCGCTGGCGATCATCGGCACCGCCTTTCCGCTGTGGGGCCTGGTGCAGCCTGGCCAGCCGGCGCCGTACAGCTACTTCCCCGCCATGGCCGGGATCGGCCTGGTGATCGCCGTCATCTACGGCGTCATCCTGGCCCGCCGGTCACCCACATTGGTGCAGCGTATCGGCTCCTATGTCGCGGATGAGGATTACTGAAGATATGCTGGTGGCGGCCCTGCAGATGCAGCCGGCGGGGAATGTTCAAGCCAACCTCGCAGGCATCGAAACCGCCGCCGCGGCCGCCGCCGCTTTTGGTGCAAAGCTTCTGGTGACGCCCGAAATGGGCGTCACCGGCTATGCGAACTGGGACGATATTCCGCACCTGGCTGAAACCCGCTCCGGGCCGATCATACAGAGGCTCACCGCGATCGCCGCCGCCCATGACATCACCATCGTCGCTGGCTTTCCAGAGATCGAGGGCGAGACAATCTACAATACCGCGGCGATGATCGGACCGGCCGCCGAAGCGACCTTCTATCGCAAATGCCATCTTTTGGCCCATTCCAAAAAGCCGTCTTTTCACCGGCGGCCGAGCTCTCGCCGATCGTGCAGATCGGCGATCTGAGAGTTGGGGTGTTAATTTGTTACGATGTCGAATTTCCTAAGATGGTGCGGTGTCTCGTTCTCCCCG
>Ga0209208_10002990_pt1 | contig 24334 bp, 20 predicted proteins | sample S1TSphfallax_3_FD_187694 | JGI IMG/M metagenome (GOLD analysis project Ga0209208, IMG submission 187694) | Host-associated microbial communities from peat moss isolated from Minnesota, USA - S1T2_Fd - Sphagnum fallax MG (SPAdes) (version 2) | ecosystem: Host-associated > Plants > Peat moss >...
ATGAGTTGAAAACCCAATCGAAGCAAAGCCAAGTAGACTTAATTGAAGTATAGTGTTCTGGAATTCCAAGGTTTTGTATTGACCTAGCTAGCCTTAGAAGCTTGTAGTGGAATTTTTTTTTCTGATCATTGAGAGCAGAAATGGGATCTTGGGAGTGTGGCGGAGGGTGAGGAGGTGGGATTTTTGGCAGTACTGCTAGCTTAATCTCTGGTGTTTTTTGGCTGATTTTCAAAGGATTTTTGCAGTTCCTACTTGGTTTTCAAAACTCTTCATCTGGTGGCTTTCTTTCTCAACCCAGTATCATTTGCATTCTCGCACTTAGCTTCTTCTTTCCCAACTTTCTGTGAAGAGCTTGCTTCCCAGGGAAACCCAAGAGTGCCAAATTTGCCTCCAAACCCAAAAATTTGGCCCTGAGTCTCAACACAGATTGCTTTCTGTTGGGATTCCTTTTCTAGGGAACATTGGAATTTGCATCAACATTTTATGTGTATGGTAAAGTCAGGCAGCCAGGCCTTTTCAATTGGAGATTTGAATATGGGCTGGAAATTTGCCTCAACTCCTAAAATTTGACCTTCTTTGCAACACAGATTGCAATGTTTCTGTCAGGAAAGTTTCATATTCCTATTCTAGGAAACATTGGAATTTGTGTCAACCTTTTGTGTCTGAGAAAATCAGGCAGGCAGGCAAACCTTTTCAATTGGAGGTTTGAAGATGGGCTGGAGGAACGAAGGAACAAGGTGCTGCAGAAGGCTGGTTGCTCTTTCATTATTGTTGGACACAGTGAATAATACTGCTTGCAATGGTAATGAGCTTTTTTATTCCCCTTCTTTTCTCCTGTCTGTCTGCAGGGGGAGCATGGTATACACAGCGGTCAGCAGTTGGGGAGGACACAGTCTCACATGATGATTTCAGGCCTGTGCATAGGGACTCTGTGTCAGTACCATCAGTGTATGAACTTATTGAACAGGTAAAAACTTTGAAACCAATAATTGTTATGGTGACAAAAGAGGTCACAACAGGTTTAGGCCCATAAGTCTCACAGATTATGTTAGGTTTTGACATTTTTTGTCTGTGTGTGGAAGTAGGACATCCAGGAGAATCCAGTGATGGTGTACATGAAGGGGGTTCCAGGTGCTCCCCAATGTGGCTTCAGCTCTATGGTTTGCAAAGTCTTGGACAGTTATGGTGAGCTTCAATTTTGTAACTTGGTGCAAAAAAAAAAATTTCCCAGAGGTTTTTTTTTTCGGTGAAGGGTACAAACCCTATGAGCAATCAAAATGAGACCCGTTTTTCTTGGCTTTGTTGCATTGAATGGCTTGTTGGGAATGGGGAAATTGGCAGAGGTGAAGTACAAATCAAGGGATGTATTAGCAGATCAGGAGCTCAGAGAAGGCATCAAAAGCTTCAGGTATTACAAAACTTAGAAGGAGTTTGATGATTGCTTAACATGGATTGTCAGCTTTTGCTTCAGGTTCTAAGCTTTTGATCCCTGAAAAATGAGCTGTGAACTAAAAGATGTAGGAGTTTGATGATTGCCTAACATGGACTGTCAGCTTTTGTATACAGTAATTGGCCCACAATTCCACAAGTATATGTTGATGGGGAGTTTCTTGGAGGGTCTGACATCCTCATGTCCATGCACCGTGTAAGATTGTCTCTTCACATCCTGTTTTGTTATATTTTGGATCTCCACTTGAGGGCTTGCTATGGAGAAAATTGTGTGAACTTTCTCTACTCTGCAGTCTGTCTTGCTATGTGATTTTTGAGACCTCTTATCTTGGTAAGGCCCACAGTACGAAACTCCACTGTTTGGTAGCACAAAAGTCACTTAGTTTGGCCAAAGACATGTTTCCTCTAAATTTTGCAACATGCAGATTCTCATTCCTCTGTGATGGAACCTTCATCAACCAGCTGTGCATGTACATCTCAGATTATGGTTCTGGAATGTGTAGATGTTTGATATAGCTCTGAGACCTGTGTGTGAATGTGGACAGTCAGGAGAGCTTGGAAATAAGTTGAAACATCTAAGAAACCATTCTTGATTGGTGGTGGAAGATAAGACTCTTTGAAAGCATTGCTGTTGAAAATGGAAAAAACTTGACTCATCTGAGCAACAAGTCTTCAACTTGATAGCGATGATGTGATGTCAGTGCTCAGGAGAAGACTTCTGGTGGTCAATTCCACATTAGAAGATGCATAGATGAACAACAAATGACATCAGAAAAATTCAAGTTGAATCCATAGCCCTTTGGGTCAGCAAATCAGTACAGTTGTAGGAAGTCAGGTTCACTCTTTGCTATTCTCAAAGTTTGGGTACCTTTTCTGTACAGTCATGTGAATACAGGAGGAACATGGTTACATGAGGAACACAGTCCAAATTCTTCAAAAGGGACAAAAAGTCTCTGAACATACTCAGGTAAAAACCCCAGCAAAGCAGATGATCCTTTCTAGAATATTGGCTGCCAACTGGGCTACATATCAACAATTCATGAGACTATGCACCCAAAAGTCCCTTGTCAGGGAAAATAGTGGAGGACTCTTTTTCTTTGGGGTGAGATGGTACTACTGGAAGTCCTTTTCAGTTTGTGGGGGAATAAAAATGTGACGCTGATCTGAAATTCAGAAATAGCATCTTGTTTTGCTCCAAGTTTCATGTAGCAGAGACTTTTTCATGTGCTTTTTTCCCAGTTGTATTTCATGAACGACTTCAAAGTTCCATGCTAGGTTAGATTTGGAAATTGAAATGTATGTTTTTCAGACTCCTGCATCACAAGTTTGGACTCAGATTTGTCACATTCCCCACTGCAGAATGAGCACTATGTATGGTGCACTTGCACATATAGTTTTGCCAAACCCAGTTACATGATGAACAACTTACAGAAGATTTCATTTTGTTCAAATGAAAATCTTCATATCAATGACAATTGTTCAAGATATAATTATAGGATTGAAGAAAATCTCACCTATAACATATGGCGACAATATGCATAAGTTTCTCTTAAAAATGATTTTTTAACGAATATTTGTATCTAATGTGAGGTGGCATTCAATCTACACATCACAAGTTATCACTTGATTGGTTTCTATTATGCATAGTGGCCTAAAGGGAATCCTTGATCATTTAGTGGTAAGGGAAGTGTTCAAGTGATGCACCTCAAGATTGTAATAGTCCATATTGTAAAGATTCACAACACCATATTCATGATCTTAAAGTTGTACCACTCGTATGACATGTATATGAAAACTTTCATTTTGGAAGTAGTATGTCATTGCTTCCTTTGCATTTTAATGTTGCCTACAACATTGACTATTGCATGACCTTGTTGCTAACACAGGAACCCGAAAGAATTTGAGTCAAAACAAAAGTTGTATTGATGAAGTTAACATTTGACATCCCAAGTACTGAAATGTGGAAAGTTTATCAATGATTTGAATCTCACAAAATGTAACAAAAAGTTGTATGGTAAAGTTGAGCCCTAGCTATCAAAAAGATGCAAACATGTTGATTTAGGTGGAAGGGATTTTATTTTTCTAAGTTGGTAGATAAGCTCTCATATCTTACACCAAGGGAATGTCGCAACAAATTATCAATTTTTTGTATGTAATGTTAACACAACTTTGTCAAAGATTCCTTCATGTACAAATATATCTTCATCACCAAGTCTCACAAATTTGAAGTTAAGCTAGGAAAATCACAACCATTCAAACAATATTCGATTCTTTCCATGTAAATCATCATCAAATGGAATTGAAGTCCTCCTCAACATGCTAGGTCCATTCACACATATATAAAACATTTTAGCCTATTGACCATTTAGATCAACCCCATTAAGTGTTCATTTTCATGTAAATAAAGACATTTAAAGGTCACAATCGACGATTATCTTCCTCCCAACCTTGTTCATGTTCTTTTTTTCCCAAGATATATTATTCAAAACATAACTTAAAAAAACTTCATGGCCATTATATATATATATATTCTGATTAATTACTATGAGTTTCATAAAATAAGAAAACCAAAACCACTAACAAGTTGTGACACTAATCATTTTTACTCGACAAAAAAACCAAAAGCAAGATCATATTTTTCATTTTGTTTTCTTGCATTAAAATCTTATGGGGGAATTAAATCTCAAGCTTAACATTGAACCAATGAGTTTGAGAGTCATAATGGGAGCAACCAAAGAGAAAACTTGTATTGCAATTTAAAATCCAATTCAACCAACTACAAGCCAACACATAAGGAGACAAGTGAATTGTGCCTAAGCACATGAGCAAGCATGATGCTTACAAGGTGATTTACAATTTAATGTCATGTTCTTTGGTGCACAATTTAATTTTACCAACATGACAATTTATTAACACTATCCACTTTTTTGAACTAGATTAGCATATGCCAAAATTATCATTAAGCATTTTTCCCAACCCTTATCTAAACTATGCTTGTGGCCTTTCAACATGTTCATGGCTTCTGTCTTTGACTCCCCCATGATGATAAGGGTAGTTGCAAAGTGCAATGCTCCAAAATACAACATACACCCATTGCAAACTTATTCACAAGCTCCATATCACATGTGTTATATATAGTAGATGATTGAATTTCAGTAGTTGACCACTTTGATTGATTATCCATTATATCAAAACAATGGATGGAATCATTATTCAACTTTCATTTTAAATACCATAATGCACATCATTGTTTCCTTGACCTTGGGCTTTGTGTTACTACCCATTATCGGTGATGATCAAATGATGAAAAACTGAATTGATTTTTGAAAATTAAGTTTCATTTAATTGAAAATATTGACTAATATTGCATGAGTTTTGAATTCAAAACCTTCAATTGAGTTGAATATAATTTAATCCAAATTCTTCAATTGAATTGAATATTATATTATTCAAATGCATTGAATTTGAATTTTATTAAATTAAACTCAAATTGAGCTAAATCTAATTCAAATTCAATTGAAGAGAAATGGGACGCAATTTAATCTATAAAGGTATTGAAAATATCTTCTTAATTATGATTTTCTAAATTATTTTAAAATATGCAAATTGAAAAAAAATAAAAATTTCTATCCCTTTTTAATGGGGAATTGGTCAAACATATTCCAATTTGGAACTATCCAAACATCCAAATGATGGCATTTGGAATTGTTCAAATGACAACATAGGTCAACTAAAGTTGTCATACCTAAACTAGTTTCAATGAATCACTGTCACTAAATAAAAAGGTAATAAACAAAACTTATGAAAAACGATTTTTTCTAAATATCTTGAAACTTCCAAATTAATTAAATCAAATCCAAATCTCCTCCATAAGGTTTGAAAATAATTTCAAATGCTAATGATCAATATGTTAAATAGATAATTATTACATAATAGATTTCAGGTCTTTTCTCTTATTTGGACAATTACTAAAGAATAGATTATCATGAATATCTTGCTTTTACAACTAGACTTGCTAAGGCATGTGATATTGTTGGAAGAATCCCCTCCCAATCTATTATGTGTTGATTGCCTTCTTGTTGCCTTTTCTTGCATTAAGTGTTTTACTTGCAAGAAAATCCAATGCGAGTGATTTAGTCCAAAAAACAAAGAAACCTAAATTTCCTCAACCACCAAGATTATGATTTTCAAATAACATTCCTTCACAACTTACAACTACTCCAATTCATAATTTCTTTCTCTTCTTCAATATGACCTTCCTTACCAACACCTACATAACTCACCCACCACAAGATAAAAATTGATAACCTATATTTGCATGATAACATGACCATAAATCACATATTCAAACCAAAGCTTGTATTGTTTTTTTTAGAACTAGTGCTACCAATGCCTAGTCCTTCAATTTCCTTTCTTTATTCCACCCTTGTTTCTCCCCTCACTATATCATCTCAAGTTTAATTAAAATTAGAATAGCATGCATAATCACAATTCAAACAATTAACCCACGTCAACCATTCGACACTAACTCCTACTAACACAACATATCCCTAGAAGCTTTGTCTCCTAATATTTGTTTTCACCTTCACAAAATCTAAAGAATAAGAAAACATTTAGTTTATGCTATCTAAAAGACTTTTTTTCTCCTTTTCTCTTCTTTCACAACTATCAAAATCTCTCTCTTTCTCTAAATGCATTGCTTGGTTCTTAAAAGTTTAGTTAAAAGTTAATGGTTTACACATTCATTTATGTTAATTAACTATAACAAACAAGCATAAAACATACTCCATAACATATTAATTCATGTAATGTGCACTTGTTTGCATAATATGGTCTTATGGTTGATACCAATAAATGGTAGCTATAAATAGGTACTTACATTAGGGATTTCCTACATGCAAGCATCTTATAGATGGTAACATGTAAATGTGGTCCATAGATTTTTTTTGACTAATCCAAATAAATTGCCTAGATCAAGATTGTTGAAAAAACTTGATGATGAAGGAAGTTAACATGCTAATGAATAAGTCTTGTTGAAAAACTTGATGGGGAAGGAAGATAACATAACAATGAAAGGGCCTTGCTAAAACGCTTCATGGGTCAAAGGAAGCTAACATGGCAATGAATGTGTTCAAAAAAAACATTTAAGGGGACAATGATAAAAAAGAAGCAAATTAATTTGCACTCTACCAAGGGAACACTATTTCAAGTTTTTCATAAAAAGGTTGATTTTATGAAAATTGATGCCATATGGGAATTTAAAACATGCTAGGTGTTGAGCTATGTTTGGAAGGCCATTTAGCCCTGATTTTCATTTTTCAAACATCTATGGATGACATGTTATTAAATTTGTAAGAAGCTACAAGAAAATTTTGTGAATATTTATTATATTGGGGTGTAATTTTTATATTACAAGCCAATAGTGCTCACTTGGGGTGAATAATAAGCAATGGACTAACTAGTCAGTTAATGTGGGAGAATATGATTGGTCACTCAAGGAAAACATTCTTATTTGATCAAGATTTACAAGTCAACATAAATATTGTTTTAATTCTTACATGGCCCCAAAAAATGTTGCATTGTAAAATTATGTAAAGGTGTATTTTTTTAATCTCGTAAATATGTCATTAAAAAATCTGTCAATCAATACTCTTTTTTAAAAGTCCTTTAAGTAGCAAAAGCATTCATTACACTACACAAAAATAATTTTGGGTATTCTATATTCATTAAATTTCAAACTTTTTGAAATGTTTTCATAATGCATTAGGAATATTGTTGTACAAGTTTGTCCAAAAATTTCCATGTAAATTGAAGTTATCACTTAATAAAATGATAATTTTAAATGGTCATTATGTTTGAGGTGGTTCCTAGTGAACAAATGCACAATGCATTGAGTTTCCATTAATGTAATTTTGGTCTTAATTCTTCATAGATATGCAAAAATATTCTCCATACATATGGGAGTATGGTCATCTTAATGTATGAAAACATAATTTTAAAAATATATATTATATTATTAATTTAAGGGGTATTTAAATATTATTTAAATTTTAAAATACCAACATAAACCTAAAAATACTTAATTTGAAAAAATAATCCCAAAAGTACAACAAATGAATACCATGATAAAAAAAAGAAGTGGCCTAGTTTTTGAATCTTTGGCATGTGTAGAAAGGATCTTGTTGATACGATACGCTCAAATTTATTATTGAATTGACGATTATTATGACCATTGGATATTTCATCAAAGTTTTATATATGAAATTTATTGAATTGAATTTGGGCCATTCCAAATTAATGGAATACAAAACCATTAATAATACACTACCCATTTTTGGTCCACTATAAAGGATTACAATCCATTTATCTATGTGATTTGTAGGGAAAAAAAGGTTGAAAACATCAACAAGTTGTGTAAGCTTTTCAAACATATATAATGCGTTGCCTAATCATGACATTGTGAACTTGAATCAAGTTATGATAATTTGTGTTTGAAATTTTTGAAACCCATAAACAAGATACACTAGTTGCAAGCAAGGGGTGTAATGGTTTCATTTGGCATCTTCAAAGGTGGAGGGAATAGATCCATATGTCTTGTTGATTTTTATTCAACTATGTGTAAACAACTCCAAACAAGGGACTTGACAATTACATCCTAAGTCTATGTGGTAATTGTTGAGTATAGGAAAAAACCAAAAAAACCATTAAGACCATGAACATAGACTAAAACAAAAAAAAATTTAACTTGATAAAAATCTTTTGTAGTCCTAGTAAAAGATGATAATATATTTTAAAGTAAGAGATTACCTCCAAACCCTTTTAGTGGCACTATTATATAGAACTAATAATAAAAGAATAAGTACATACAAGACCAAAAAAAACATGGGTTTGGGGGATACTTGCCATCCATGGGTTATAATAATGCCCTCTCTTGGATAGGATAGGGGGCCCTTTAACTTTCCATCCTTTAGTCTTTTAAAAATCACCACTTTCATACACACATACATCTCTAGGTTTTCTCCACACCAAACACACACATGTTTCCATTGGATAAGTATCTAGAACCTAATGGGATATTCTCGTTCACCAATTTGGTGCAATTTGTTTTTATGTTGTGTTCAAGAATGTAAAATCATCCAAAGGTTGGCCAAGTGGGGGAGAGTTTATGCCATAAGGAAAGATTTAAGTTTGTTTTAAATTTTATTTAAGACATTTGTTGAATCAACATAGATGATGTTCACCAATTTATTTATGCATATGCTTCTAGAGATAAAGATAACGCATTCTAGATTTACCCCCTCTAAGTTGTAAAAATCAAACCAAAGTTATAAAAAATTCTTTACATGACCAAGACGTTAGCATCAAAGCCCATTTTATGAGTTTTGATATCAAAATAAGGGATGAGCTTACAAGTATGTTATACATTAAGAAATATTATAAAAGGAGATTTCTTTCATTTTATTTACACAATTTGTCAAAATGTTTACTCTAATTGTCATGTTTCACCTTGTCACAATGTCATTATTTCTCATGCATTGATGGTTTTTTATCTTTCTAACAATGCTTTAGATGCATTTCATGGAATCTTTTAGTCAAAACCATGACCAACAATGATTTCTTTGGAAGAAGGCTTTGGAAAATTGTTTTCAAGTTGTTAGCTTCTAAACCTTTCCCAAAGTTGTTATTTTGCAAAAAACATTCTTATGGATTTGTTGATAGACAAGTTTGTTTAACATATCCAACCCACTTTTGTTAAAGTTTCCAACTTCATATAATAGTACCCCACAATTGAGAGTGTATGCCCATACTCAAATCAACATTATAATAAGACTTAAGTATGTGCAAAGCTATGGGCTAGATGGAAGGATCTCATCCTCTACAATCTTTCTCTCTAAATGCCTTGTGTTGTTTTTATACAATAGTTTTTCAATATGGATGAGCCTTAAAGTAGTTTGGATGGATGCATGAATGTTTTATAATAAAATTCATATTTCGCAATATTAATATAGGTTTTTTGAGATTTACAAGCATTATAACATAAACAACTTAAACTATAAAGGTAAAAAACCATTCTCAATTTACCAAACAAGCATATGAACTACCAAATGTGCTAGTTTGAAAAAAAAGAAGTAAAGCTAATGGCCTAATAACCTTTCTCATTACATCATAAATTTATATTTTCTACTTAGTTTTTAATGGTTGGGATGCTTTTAGTTACATAAGACCAAAAAGAAGATGTGAAATGAAAGCTTTAAATGGAAACCACATTATGTCATTTTCTTTTTGTTTCATTCTCATTTAGTGTGATTAAAAGAATTTTTCCTTCTCCATGTTTATTGCAAGCCCTCATGGTGCAAGATGTGTTTTGTTCTTTTGAAACAAGCCTAGGAAGGACCATAAAAAAAGTGATGTCTTAACTTGTGCGGAAGAGCAAATCATGCTTCTCAATGATAATGAAACACTCAATTGTCCATTAGGCTTGAAATTTTTATTTTTGTATTTTTGTATACACAACTTTGTCATTAGAGTGGGCAAGGAAATGCAAAATGTAGACGATTATGATTTTTTTGTACAAGAAGATGAGTGTAGCTAGCTCATTTTTGAAGTATATCTCTTGTGGTTTGCATTGATGAATTTCGATGTTAATTGAAAGTTGATTTTAAGATCTTAATTTTGTATGCATTATTTCCAAACTATCAATTTTGTTGTCGATGGAGATTTAAAATGAATATTTGTGTTCATGTGAGGTATATTCCATCTCCTTCCAAAAATTGGAAGTTTGATGTAAATTGATGTGGTCTAGACAATCAAAGGCATCATGTAGATTGTGTTATACTTGAGGTCATTGAATGTCATAAGATTTTGGTGAGTTTACATCCAAAATGGTCACCATCAGAGGTGGGACCTCATCTTATGTTCCCAACTCCCAAAACCAAATGGAAGTTGTATGAATATGTGTGATTTGCTAAAAGCCTTTGGGAAAATATACATTGAGCTTGATTACAAAGACATTGATCACAAATCTTGGCTTGATTGACAACAAAATTACAAATAAAATAGGTAGAGGCATTGGAATAACCCACATGGAGGATTTGCAAATACCTATATATTGAATATGGCATGATGATTACATGACATAGGGATCCAAAATCCTACGAAAAATACAATTAGGTCTGAAAAGTACGTGTTGATTGGACAATGTAGCAAATTAGTTTTGGTGAATCAAAAGATGACGTACCACTCACATATAAGGAAGCCTTGGCCATGGAAGTTGAAAGATGCAAAACATTGCAGGTAATTTATAACCTACTCACAATTTTTTATTATTATATGATTTCATGATAATTATGTTGATTAATGTTGTGTTAATTTTTTTTCTAGGTTGTTAATATCAAGAATGCAAAACATATAAAGCACGTTGGTGACAATGTTATAAAACACCTCAAAATTTATGGCAAGATTGAAGTTGCAAACAAGACTAAAGCTATTGATGGCAAGATTGTAAATGCTACAAACATTTGAGTAAAACTATTGTGGAGATCCAATAGTTGGTTGACAAAAATGTGATTGCAAACAAGGGAAAAATTATTGTTGAAAACCAAGAACTAGCTACCAATTTACCAAACAAAGACAACAATGATCACTACTTCTTAATTCTAACTTTTGGAACTCACCAACAAATATCAAGATTTTATATGCTTTTAAATTAAAAAATGGTGATCAACTGGGCTTAATGTTATAGTTTAATAGTGATGCAAGTTCCATATAGGCTGAGCACCAAAACCTTACTAATTGCCAAGTTTTTCATCTTATGTTCACAAATGTGGATTCAACAAAAGAAATCCTAAAAGATTCTATTCCCCCTCATAATCTCAAAAAGAACTAGTGAATCATTGATGATGTTTAGTTTGGAAGTGATACATTTGAGACAATTTGACATTTCTTGCATTGTATTGTGGTTGCCAAGTCTTGAAGCATTTGTTTTGAATCAATGATGTGAATTGTTCACGGTGAATCAAAATTTTTCTTACCTTTTTATAGCAATATTTTAAAAAAGGATATCTCTTCACAATTAAATTTTGTTGCATATTACAAAAAAAAATTCAATGTTTCGACATGTTACACATTCTACTAGGACCTTACACATAAATTCAATTGTAACTTGGACATCGATGAGATTACATCATATAATGACAGTGAAAATAACAAAGTCATTTAATTCAAAAAAAAATACAATTTATGCATTGTTGTTCTAATATGATTGTCCTAGATGATTGTTGCATATACCTCAAACCAACATTGAGAGATTGTTGCTAAGACATGGTAACATGAAAGAACAATGGTATGGTTAAGTTGTGATTAGATTTGACGCAATTGAAATTACATTCAACCAATCTCACCACCCAAGTTGAATTCATTTTTCATGCTGAATTGTGTACAAGGTGATTATGCTCATGAATTGAAACATTTTTTTAAAAATGTATTTGTTGCATTGTTTTGCAACCATTCATTTTTCTGCGTTAAATATGGATTGATTTTTTTACACATAACGATGTTTTAAAGTTTTTGAATATTAATCAAAACTTTTTATTCTATCCATTGATTAAGAAGTCATTAAAGAGGTGAAATTTTTTTTCTTTCAAAGTAATCAAAGCAATTTATTTCACATAATATTAATTTTATGTGAAGCCACCTTGTCTTACCACATTCTCTATATCCAATGCCTTGTCCACTTTTGCACTACTAGCTTGCATATTTTTGTGCCAAGTTTGTAGTCATAAAAGAACATGATATCAATTGGACTATTCTTAAATGTAAACTCTTTCCCAAACTTAATATCTAGCAAATAAACCATTTTATAATCCTTGGTTGAATGCACATGGCACAAGTGATTATGTGGAGTGAATCAAATTACTAAAATTGATTACTTTTTTCTAAAAATGAAACTTAAGGTTACATTTTAGTTAAAATTTTCTTTTATGTCTTTTCAAGGGTTGGTTGTACAACTTAATTTTTGGTTTTCGAAGGTGATAATTGATGATGAAGATGTTAAATAACTCATTAATGGTGATGTAAAATGAAAATAATTGATGGTGTTCAAGGTCTAAATCTTGGTGCAATGATGGTGATTAGTACCAAGACAATTGGTAATGGTACGTGGGTAGAAACGAGGGAATGATGAAGTTGTAAATAAAATAAAATTGTTTCCTACTCAATGCCAATGGAATTTGGTGAGGTGCACAATGGATTATAGAATGCAAATTGTCCAAATAACTTGGATTTTGATGAGAATTAACCTCAATTTCACCAAAATTGCTGAAAGTAACAATGATGATGGGAATAGGTTCAAAATAACAAAATTGAGATATTTTGATGAAAGCCATAACCATTAATGGTGAATTCATGGCTTTCAAACTAGAAGATTGTATTGATGTCATGAATTTTGATGGGAACATTGTGGTCAAGGTATGTATTTCAAACATATTTGAAAGGTTATATTTGTGAACAAACTTGATGAAAAAATAAATCATGGGAAATAATGAAAATGCATGACTACTTGTGGGATGACTTCAAAATGAAAATTAAATAACAATACATTATAAATAACTAAATTTACTTGTTCAAGTGTAGGATTTCAAAAAAATTCATGCATAATCCCAATCATAACATTTGACAATAGTTCAAAATTTTACAACCAAAAACACACTACAATGACCCTCTTTATAGAAACACATTGTATTGTTTTCTTGAGTGATGCATTTTTATTGAACCTAAACCATGTTAAACTAAGAATGAATTTCATAGTTGTTTTGCATAATCATTACAAATATTTTAAATATTTACGAACCTATGAAGCTTGGAAAATTTATGATAGGAAGCAAACATCATGAATTGGTCCAATGCATAAAATCCATTTCAAACAACTATTTGGACAATTGATGAAACCAAATACTAATGAACTTTGAATTGAGAAGCATGTTTTTTTTACATTTGTATAACATAAATATATCCATGGTCCCTTGATTTTAAACGATTAAATTTATTTATTTACGAAAATATACTAAATATCACTAACTTTGTGAAAATCATAATTGAAAGGCCCAAACATCAAAATTTAAACCCATAATCAAATGCATGATTTTTTGGGAGGAATTATAATGCATTTATTATAATACTAGGTTCAAAAAAAACTTGAAAGGGAGTCAATGTCATGTGTTTTGACCCTTATTTGTGCATGATGGAAATTACACAAATGAACATCTTTTATAAGATGTGTACTTTGTGAAACTCGACTTCCAATTTGTGTTTAAAAAAACAAGATCAAACAAACTTGTGATACCTTTTCATCCAAAGCCATCACAAAAGTGAAAAATTTATTGAACATGGAAACATGATGAAAAAACACATCAAAATTCAAAATGAATTGCATAATTTGAAGACAAATGGATATTGTGCACTCAAAGCTTTCAAAATTAACATACCAAAAAAATGTGGAATAGAAAAACATTTTCAAACAAACATTTACTAAATATGATATTTTGATAAGAAATGTACTAATGCCTATAGTATAATGATCATCAAGATTATAAAATATTGCTAATTATAAAAAAGGTGGGATTAAAAGAAAACATGTAGGGAAATGTCTTGGGAGAATATTGCGACTTGAATAATTATGGAACCATTAATGCATTTGACAATGGTTGTTTAATTAGTTCATGTACATTTAAGAAAAAAAGAACGAATTGAAGTGGCCATTTTTTGTGTTAAAATATAAAAATAGAATATGAATAGTTTTAAAACCTAAATTGTCTACTATACAAAATTGCCACTTCAAAACATGTATTTAGTTAATTATGGACTTTTCTAATTTGGTGGTTAAAGTCAAGTTTTCTATTCAATTTGAGGCACAACAATTGAGAACATCTATTTTCTGGGTCATCTAATGAAATAAAAAAATAATTAATATATATTATTGCATCATGTGGTGACTCCCAAATCAAAGTTTTTATTTAAATTTTCAATCTCCGAAATTAACAAAATACATTTTTCAACGTGGATGACACAATATGACGATTCATTTTCATATCTAATCTTTTCATTAGGATTTAGTCCTTTGCAATTATCATGATCAAACTATTTTATGTTGTGTAATCTCCATGTTAATAAATTATTAAGGTAACCCCACTTTAATATCCCTTCCAATTTAGAATGTGCACATGATTGGTTCATTAACCCTAATTGTTGATTCCTTTTAAATCCCATTAATTCTCTTCTAACACCTTTGTTGTTTCATGAACTTGTGTTGTGTGGTGCTTGAGTATCTCCCTTTAAATTATAATTGTGAATTATTTGTTTTCTTGTTAGGTGTGAAAACAAAAAAATTATATCCAATTCCAAATATAAATTATATTTGAGATTTAAAGGTTGAATAAAATGATTCTAAGTCCCATTATGATATGTTGATCATAATATAACTTCCAATACAAAAAGTCTACCATCAAACATCCATGAAAGTCATGGGCATCCCACCAAGTTCATATAATTTATGGCTTATTAATGAAATTCATCCATAAAAGCTCATTTTTAATCCATAATTGATGAAATTTATCAATCACCATGCATCTATTCTTCATTGATGATGAAATACATTCATCCATATTCATTTTCATCCATATACAACATTAGATTGTTTTTTTGGGCAAGCTAAATCTTATGAAAAGTTTCAAAAGAAGATTTTGTAATCATGTTCATTAATAGATATAAATACACATGTTATAACACATCACTTTGAGTTTGATGAACAAAAGTATGATATAACTATTTCATTTTTATGTGATTTATGTTCTTGCATTAATTTCATTTATATTCACATTTTTAAGATTAAAAATCACATTCCTATTTTAGACACAACATTTTCCCTTTAGAATGTTTGATTAAAACATATCAAATCAAATGCATTTGAAATTGTGGAATAAGACAAATCAAACCTACCTATTGACATAAAGATCATAACATGTAATCCACATGTAAAATCACATTGGAAGTTTAGACCAAAATTTGCCTTATCCATAGTAGTTTAAATGAAAATGTATTTATTAATATATTGTTATAATAGATGGGAAACCAAAAGAACATGTTTATGTTAACACATTTAATTGAACATAGACTAAAATCCAACCCGTTTGTGTATTAATGTGACTTAAAGGCATGTCTTGTGAAAGACATCTTTAGGGTTTTACCTTTTTTGAGACTTTATGCATGGAGATGTGATGGTTAACTTTTTGGTGGTTTGTTCATGAAGTTGATGGCAATGGCAACTAGCACAAGGGATGACATCGCTTTGATAAACCTTCAGTTCTTAGTTTGTTGTTGAGTTTTGTGTGTTGGTCAATAAGTTTGTGTGAAGGCTTTAAATGGAGGAGGAGCAATTCACGACAGACATGAAGAAAGTCGATGGAAGATTTAAACAACAGGTTTTGAAAGGGACTTTAAAGAAGCTAAGTCACATGTTTTTTTGTTTGTGTTCTTGGATTGATCTTTGTTTTACATGACAACACCATATCCAACTTCTTCTTTTTGTTGTGTATGATTTAGGAAGTTGGAGGTGTAGGACAAAATGTGTGTGTGCAATGTTTATCTTGATGCATTCATTGACCTAGGAATAGAAAAGGGAAATGATGTCATTGTTTAGAACTCATTATATGCATGTCCCACAATTGAACATTTAGGGGTTAGGGTTTATGTTAGGGGTTTATAGATTGCATAGTGGACAATGGTACTTGTTTATGTTCTAGGTTTGGGTGGAAAGTTGATCATCAAGGGAGGAGAGAATTAAGGTTTAAATGCTTTAAGGTCCATGCTACTCAATTGTGGGATAATACATGAAATCGTACAAGAGCGATGAATAAGGGAAAGAATTTGATCTATTTCCTCGGTCATAGTTATCAAGGTGCATCAATATGTTTGTCCACTTATAGATGATGGCAATTGTGTTGTGTGTTGGTGTGAGATGAATTGCTAGAAACTATGGTCCAATAACCTCTTGAATAAAAAGTGTTGTATGAATTATTCATATTGTCATGCATTGTTATTGCTACGAGCTATTTAGTGGCACCCTCCCTTTTGGTTACATTGGTTCCAAATTAAACAAAAAACAAAAAAAACATTGGAATCATTGAAGATCTAAAGTGAGAATTGTTCAAACATATACAAAGGTGATTTGGTGCTTGTCTTGGTGTTTGAAATTGAACAAAGTTATGTATTCATAGCCACATTGTTTTTCCTTTTTTTGGGAATGCAATTTCACATTGTTGCTAGTTTTTCAATTAAAAAATGCCATAAATTCTATGATTTTTAATTTTTAAAAACCAATAAATTCAAAGAATTTCAAAAAAATCACTAGACATTTATACATGGTTCAAGTAGGTTGCAAGAAAAATATAAAAATATAAAAATTCTTTCCTTTCATATTTTGTTAATAACCAAATTCATCTAAATCAGTTTATGGATGATTGCCATCCAAAATTGAAACAAAAAACAAACATTGATTCATAGATCCAATTTTGAAAATTTCCCTAAAAGAAATTAAAAAAAAATTGGGTACAATATTCCGACAGGTGAATAAAAAAATGTGAGAACAAAATTGACAAACTAAAGCTTTATAATAATATTCAAAACTCGTAGCAAAATTCCAGAAAGGAGGCATTCAATTCCAACATGGAATAGTTCTGGGAAAATTGTGAGGATAACAGTTCTGCGCATTTTCTTAATTTAAAACTTAATTGACTGGAATTTTCTGGAATTAAGAAACTCACAGGAAAATTCCAGAATTTGCTGTTCAATTCCAGTATGCTTTCAATTCCAACTTGGAATGGTCGTGGGAAAAGAAGTATTACGCGCAGAACCGTCGTCCTCTACCTCTAGTGTATTTTGCTGTCGTCCCCGCGAGAGAAGCTTTGTGTTTTTTTTTTTTTTGCCTTCTCTCGCTCTCTTCTCTCTCTTTCTGTTCTTCTCTCCCCATCTGCTGCGGCTGCCTTTCTTCTTCCTCTTCGATTTTCTTTCACGCATTCTTTCTCGGGAGCTGGAGCTCGGATCCGTGACCTCGAGGAATCATTGCGTGGCAGGTGTGGTGGTTTTCTGCGAAGGAGAAAAAATGGCAACTTCTGTTTCTTGAGCTTTCTCTCGTTTTTCTCTGTTTTGCTTTCCTTTGGACTTACTTCTCTGTCGGGAAAACAGAGCTGTGTTTCTCGACATTTTTTCTCTCTAGCTTTTGAGTTAACTTACTCTTTTTCTCTGACTCTGCAACATTCTCTGTTGCGCCTCCCTTTCTTCTCTTTTTTTCCTTGTTTTTTTTTTCTTGGAAACCCCCCTCTGTATGTCGTCGCGTTCAGGCTGTTGTCTTGCATACTTGTGTATAGATTTATACATCTTCTTTACTACAAATCGGTCCAAATCTGTGCTGGTTTTTCTTGTGTCTCGGTTTCTTTCCTAAGTTTTGCAGTGCTGTTCTGTGACTTGTTCGGTTTTGGATTCAGATTGGAGATAACATGGCAATGTCGTCGTCGGTGGTTTTTCTCTTGTGATCGGTTTGATTTTCCTGTGGACAATTGAATCAGCTTTGTATGTTTCCTAGGATGTCGTCCTCCCGAAGTCTTCCCGAAGCTGTGCTGCCAATGACTCGTATTTCCCGGTATTTTTGCAGCAGGCTGTGGAGATTGAGGATCTACGTCTGTCTGATATCCTGAGTCAACTGCAGCTGGAAATGAATTGAGGCTCGCTCGCTTCGAAGAGCCCGCACGATCGCATCCGTCTTCATATCAGATACTTCGGATACAGATCGCGCAAATCCAATGACGTTCTTGTTGTGGAATGCTCACTGGGAGGGATGAATCTCGAGCTTTGGTGGTCCTCTGCATCCTCGATGTGTCCAGGATTTTCTATTCTTGAACACCTGCTGCTTCGACTGTTGCATCTGATCCTTTGAGTTTCTTGGTAAGTGATGGTAACACGAGCTGGAGGGAGCTTCGCGGCGGTTCCAGCGATGGTGGATGCATCAGTGAAGAGAGGAGCATCGGAAGAAAAGACACGGATCTCCAATTTGATGGACGCGGTCATGACTGCCTCGGGAGGTCGGACAAGGATTTCGGTTTTGATGGATGCAGTGATGAAAGCGTCCGAAGCTGATGATGCAGATGTGTTTTCAGAAGAATGCTGCATAAGTCACGTATTATCATCCGATGCCAAGAAGAATTTGGAGCGGTCAAAGAAAAAGGTTTACAGTGAAGGATCTCTTGTTCCCAATGAAAAGAGCATCATGGCAAAGGTTAGAGTACAGCAGAACTGCAAAGCACAAGAGATTCAGCAGCAGCAGCAGCTGATCCAATCTCTCTGTCCTCCCACATTCACCAAGACTGTGTTAGCAGGCAGCTTGGCTGCATCCCACAGCTCTGGAATTGTAAGAGCTTTCCTTCACAACAGATACCTTTTGTACACACAAATGTTTGAACCTAAGATGAATGAATTGTTGTCAATTGAGCCAAATCTTTACTCCTTGCCAACACACAAACTGCATTTCTGGATGAGTTTTAAAACAATAGAAGGACCATGGGTGCTTCCTGTCTTTTGATTAGGTTGTCACCACAAGTAGGTATACATATATGACTTTCCTGTGCCTTAAGAGTTCTTTTCCTGGATTGAAGTTTTACTGAGAATTGTCATTGGTGGGGCTCTGCAGTGGATTCCATTGGAGTTTATGAAAGATCATGGGCATCAAATTGGAAATGAAGCAGTACTGCAAGATGAGCATGGCATGACATGGGAGGTGTCTGTGTCCCGAGGCTCTTGGTCAGGTTTACGAGCAGGTTGGAAGAAATTTGCTGACAATCACACAATGGCTGTTGGAGACAAGATAGAGTTTACCCTTATTGCTGACTCTGTGTTTGCTGTAAGAATCATTAGTGAGACAAACCAGAAGCCAATTTCTCACATCAGCAGGCTTTGCAAGGATTCACATGAAACTGTGTACAAAGGAATTTCAAGGAAGAGGAGTGTGAGGTATGTTTCCTCAAGGTCATCACATGGATCAGCACTTGAGGATGAAGCAGAGAGTCATAATCACCAGTTTCATGCTGGCATTGTCATAGGTACTTCATCAAATTCTTGCAAGCGTGCAAGAAGCAAGAGGTGCTGGAATTACAAACAATATTCTAAAGAGGGTTCACAGGCAGGAATAAAGTAATTTCAGATTACAACTTTCTCAGCACTACATTTCTAGATGGACTAGAAAAAAATGACGAAAGCAGACATAATCTCATGTACAAATTCAGAGCGTAGCGGGAAAAGCTACATCATCTTTCACAACAGAGCTGCAGCCCAAGAGTTAGTTGAAGAGAGATGAGGACCTGAAACATAATGAAGAAGCATGTCACTTCTCCTTTATGCTCCTTCTCTGCATTCTTTTGTTTAGGTTCATTAGGCACATATTCATGTTGTAACATTGACAACAGATGATGAAACTAGATAGATATATGTTCCTTCCAAGGTCTTTTGTGGATTCAGTCTGTAAACTGTTCTTGCTCACTAATTCGTGTGCTTTTCCAGCATTACAACATTGCAATTGAAGACTATTTCTGTTGAGTTTGTTGGAAGGTGAGTTTTTGGTATTATTGAATTTGGTGAACACAAACATTTGATGTGAAAAAGCATGGTGAATTTTATTTTCCCAAATCTCTCTTACAAAAAAACATGCAAATTGCTGGTCATTAAAAAACCAGGAACTACAATTAGTTTCAGGTATTTCTTGTATTCTCATCATCATAGCACTAGTAGCTCAGCGAGCACTGAACAGGAATCAAAACTCTAGTCTTCACAAAAATTGTACAGGATCACAAACCTACTCTCAAACCGATGGGCTGTCAGCAATTTCTTCAGTGAATCGCAGATGCTTTCCTTTTGGGGTTGGCAATCCTTTGAGGCGAACAATGGAAGGAGATTCTGAACCTGCATGAAGAATTCAATGTGTGAATGAGAGACTGCAGGTCAATTGCATGTTTTGCTTCTTACCTACAGAGCTCAAACCCAAAGTGTTCGTGAATTGGTATTCAATAGGTATGTGAATGTGAAGTATTCTCTTCTAATGTCTGTTTTTCCTTCTGTGGGAAGAAGGCATGTTTTGCTTCTTACTTAGCCAGAGAGCTCAAATCCTACAAATATCAAGGTGAGAAGCATCTCTAGTAGTGTTTTTCTCATTCTATGGGAGGAGCAGAGCCTTGGTGTGGTCAAGAACAAAGCCGTACCCTGGTGTGGAGGAGCAGGTGGCTCAGCACTGACAACTATTTCTCCCTCCATTTCATCATCACTGTTGTAGTTGAAGCGAACATGTTGCCCCTTCGAGATTGGAAGCCCAACACCATCTTTCTCATTGATTGAGAATTGGCTGATAGCATAGCAAAGCTCATCACAAGCTCCGTCCAGTTCTTCACCAGCATCTTCATAATCTTCGTAATCATTTTCTTCCTTCTCATAGTAGTTGTTGTACTCCTCAAAGCCCGCCTCTTCATCAATTTCGTCGTTGTTAGAAGAGTCTCTTTGCTGTTGGAGGAGAGAAGACGAAAAATCTCCTCCGTTGTCAGGTGTGGTGCTGCAACACTTGGAAGGTGTTGGTGCTGCATCAGATTTTTCCACCATGCGTGGTGATGAACTCACATTTACAACGACTGAGCACTCAGAGTTAGCATCATCATCATCATCATCATCATCATCCACTGTGACGTCCTCCACATCTCTGCCTACCCAAGCAGCTGCAGCAGCAGCAGTCGAGGAGGTTGTCATCACTTCAGTGCTGCTTACATCACTTGTTCCTGTTGCCGACGATTTTGGGTTCTGCTCCAAGTTCCACAATACCTGCAAGGAAGGTAAGAACATTCACCAAATGAGCTCCGGAAGATGCATGTCTGTAAGCGTTTCCGACAAACTGGCGAAAGGGTTTAGGAGAAAGTTCTACCTTCTCGAGATGCTGAAGGACGTTGATGTCGAGTTCATCGGGTTCGGTCAAGCAGGACTCGTCGTCGGCATCGTCGGCTTCTTCTTCTTCGTCCGAAGGCGATGGGACATAGGAAGCTTTTCCCAACATGTACAGAAGCTGCAAATCAAGAGGCAACAACTCTCCATCCTCTCCTCCTGTGCCTTCTTCCCACTGCCGGTTCTCCATGCATTGGACGCTGCTGCTGCTCTCAGGAACAGCAGTGGGGGAATCGTCTCCATGGGTCTTGTTGTCGTCGCCAGCATTCAGGTCGTCGTCCTGCTGTGGCGACAACACAGTCACGTCAGTCTTCTTGTCACAAACCGCAGGCAGGGCGGTCGTCGGGCAGAGGACACTGCGATTGAAGCCTGAGGGGACACTGATTGGCTCGTTTGCAGGAATGCCTTCTGCCTTGGTCTTGTTCTTGTTTGCATCCAGCGCTTCTTCTTCTTCTTCTTCTTGGTTTGGCGACATGGTCACATCAGGTTTGTCCTCGAAAACCGGAGGTGCAAAAGTGAAGCCTGAGGAGGGCGTCGTAGGAAGTGCTCTGCGACTGAAGCTGTTGCTGCTGAAGGGAAAAATGCTACTGATGGGTGTGTTTGCTGGAGTAGGCGCTGCGAGCTCCCCTGGTGTCTTGGGCATTCTGTGTAGGCTGTATTCCTCGGCAGTTTCAACCTTGTGAAGGACTGGAGGAGGCACCGTTGCTTTCTGTGCATCATGCAGCAGCTTAGGGTATGGTGTGCCCTTATAGCTCACTCGGTCTCCTTCTTTAAGCTTCATCGGTGATGGAGTGAAGCCGGAGGAGGTAGGCGACTCATTGGTCTTGTCCGCAAGTGCCTTGCGAGTATGATTTCTCGCAGCTCCTGCCTTCTTCTTACCACTACCACCAAACAGACCTGCTACATACCGAAAAAGGAAAACCCATTGTCAACACCATCCATCCATGGTCAAAGCTCTCTCCCTCTCTCTCACTAAAGGCCTGATTCACGGTTAACAAATCTCTTGCAAAAACAGAAAGAGAAAGGAAGGTTTTCCGGTACCTTCTTTGGTGGGGGAAACAGCCGGCTGCTGCACTACTTGAGAACGGATGGCGACGATAGACCTCCGATTCTCCATAGAAGCTAGCTCTACCTGAAACTCCTCCGCACCCTGAAACCCTGCTAGCTTCTGGATACACCCTTGCAGGAGCTGCAGCGAAGGGTTTAAACTTTTTTTTTAAATCCTCGTAATCGCTGAATCAATGCAACGCAACAAATGCGAGAGTAACAACCGCGCCGGGAAGAAACCCAATGCAGCAGCAAGGCACACTGGATGAAGAAGAAAACAGAGAAGAAGAGATGGGGCGAAACTGACAAGGAAAACACAACAAAACGCATGAAGAATTACAGCAAGTGCGATGGAAAAATGTAGAGAAGAAAGGGTTTTTGTAGGCAGCAAAAAAAATGCACAAGCAGCAGAAGCACGAAGAAACCTCAAAATTTCTCACACACAAAAAATTATTAATGAAAAAAAAACAGCTCCAAATTTCAAACCGAGGCTTGTAACCGTTGAAAACAACAGTCACAGAAGCGCAGATGGATGGATGTGTGGATGGATGTGTGGATGGATGATATTTTGTTTCATCCATCTATGTAGTAGACGAGGTATTATATCATCCATATTCCTCCTCCACCAGCCTTTCGACACCCAATCCCTTATATCATCCATCAGGTGGGCTATAATATCTTTCTTCCATATTATTATTTATCCCAGTGTTTTTGTTTGGAATTTTTGTTTCTAGCCAAAGTGGCTGTCATCCATAAGAAGATGTAGAAAAAGTGGTGAGGAAGATTTAGCCAAATATGGCTATAAACCGAATATAAAGTACAAATTTTTAATCATCCTTCTATATTTTTGGCTATGCACTGAAAGCCAAATATAGAGATCTGGAGATTTATTTATTTATTTATTGTGTGGCTTACTTCTGGCGATTGAAGACCTCCAAAATCGATTAATTTTCCAATTTTGAATTCTTAATTTCGCTCTTTTTTGGCCAAATTTCGCCAACAAGAAAAGGCTAATTTTCTCCTCCTCCAGCAAGAACACTAGTATTTTATCATTCATCAGGCAAGCAAGAGTGTGTGCTGACCACTCTTTCTTGCTACTTGCAGCTATGACACTTGTGTCCATGTTTTGAACTCTGGTGAAACACTGAAGCTCAGTTTTTTTGCACTGCTAGCCATCAAGTCACTGGCAGGATGAGGGAACAAATGAACCAATAATGCATCAAAGTGTTCTTTGGAGATTCTTGTCTTATTCACTAGACATAAAAACACCCAATCACCAAATCATGTTGCCTCACAACATTGAGAGGAGGCAGTGATCTTGGGATCTTGGGGTGTAATGTGACACTGCATGTCATGACAAAATTCCACATAATTTATTCACTCAATTGCTAGCATTTAAATGCCCATGAGTGAGAAGTTGGGGTTGTTTGTAGGGTAAGCCTAGAAGCTTCAACATAAAAACCTTTTGTTTTTTATCCAAATAATGTTTTTGAAACCTTTCTGGGAGTCTTCTTGAGACTCTGATCCAGACTTAATGCTAAGAAAAGTTAGAGGAAGCTACTGTCTTTGTTCACAAAATCACGGTTCCATAGTATGCACAGACCAGATGCTACAGATCTCTTAGCTCTTTGATGAGTTTAGATTAACATGAAGTTCTGGGAATGGAGAATAGTATACTACAACTATTGTTAGGGAAGCTAAAATGTTACACACAATGAGTGATGATGGTCAGACATTCTCTGGCCAAAATTCTCGAAAGAAGTCCCGTGTGAAAGCCTGTTCTTGCTCTTGCTGTGCTCTGGCATGGGCTTTCCTAGCC
>Ga0209208_10002991_pt1 | contig 24333 bp, 12 predicted proteins | sample S1TSphfallax_3_FD_187694 | JGI IMG/M metagenome (GOLD analysis project Ga0209208, IMG submission 187694) | Host-associated microbial communities from peat moss isolated from Minnesota, USA - S1T2_Fd - Sphagnum fallax MG (SPAdes) (version 2) | ecosystem: Host-associated > Plants > Peat moss >...
AAAAAAAAAAAAAAAAAAAAAAAAAAAAAAAAAAAAAAAAAAAAAAAAAAAAAAAAAAAAAAAAAAAAAAAAAAAAAAAAAACACAAAAGGAACAAAACAAGGTTATGGAATAAAATTACACCTCAAATTAAGGTTGAACAAATTAAACATAATGGGGGGTTCAAGTTTTATTTATACCCCTTTGGGGAGCTAGCTCATGAAAGCTTCCATATGACCACCGACCAAAAAACTTTCTTGAAAACCTTTTGAATTGTAAATGATGACCTATGAATGAATTATGAATTAATTAAAAATGAACCAAAAGTGAATCATGAAACTATGAGTGAATTCTAGGAATTAATTATAAGTTATCTAAGAGTGAATTGTGAATTAACTACAAGTTATTTATAAATTAATTATGAATGGACTATGAATGGATTACAAAGTCATGGTGGAAATCCATGTGAATGAACTCCATTCATCATGTGATCATGTCTAATATTAATGTTTGTAACAAATGGAACTCTTGTAAATTGTCCTTTTTGAATTATTAAAAGTAGATTTTACCCAAATCAAATTTTTATCAAAACCAATTTTACGTTACTAAAACTTATTTACCGAATTTCTTCTATTGAAAACCTTATTATTGAAACCAATTTGTACTATCAGTTTAGATTATGTATATTTAGAACCAATTTTTTTGGGATTAAGCTAACTACTTGTTCCACCATTTATGATTTTTTTCTTGGAGGTGCTTAAGGCTTTGTCCCTTTGTCGAATGTACAAGATAATATTTTCTAGAGTAAAATTATGTTTTTCTTGCCATACTTTTGTATGTGGAAGTTTTATGTGTAGTTTTTATTTGGTATGTTTTAAATATTCTAATTTTCTATATGTAAGTTTTCTTCCTTGTATTTGCTTCATGATTATTTTTGTAGAAAGTTTGTGAAGTTGTCTTACTAAGATTTGACAATCCCCTTTGTGTCAAAGCTTTTTCCTTACCTAAGGAGAGTAAGATTTTAATTTCTACTCCTTTATTTTATTCCTTTCAAAACCCAGTAGTTCACCATGTGGCCCTAACATTTGGCAACCATATCGCAGATAGTGAATTTAGAATTTATGGTTCATTATCATTCCTATTTGAACAAATATTGGTTAGAACTATTTGATTATACTAAAACAAATACCAAAATCATTGTTGTTACTTGACAAATTAAAAAAAAAAATGAAAAAACTCTTAGATTACAAGTTTTTTATAATCATTTATAATTTGCCAGCAATGCTAACAAGGAGTATGAAGAAAAGAGTGGAGTAGGTTTTGCAAGAAGGTGGTGAAGTAGGCCATGTAGGCAACCCAAAATGATTGAGTAGCCAAAGATCAACCTAGAGGAGGCTATGACTTTTCACAGTGGGGATCAAAAATCTTGATGAAAGAAGATCTTTGGGATCTTATCAAGCCAAAAGCTGACAAAACCTAAGAGTAGAAGTGGTTGATATGGAGTTGGATGAAAAGCAATCCTCTATTTAGGTTGGGCGCACAATTCAAGCTACAAATCAAGTAGTAACAATAATAACGTTAACAGAACACAAGTGTAAGGCTTTTGCGATCATTGCCACAACAATTAAAGATGAATTGCTTCCATACGTTTTCGATTTGGATGATCCATGTGCATATTGGAAGAAGCTTCAAGACTTATTCGAGACACACAATGCAACTTGAAGTCTATTCTTGATCAAAAAATTGTTGTCCATAAAAATGGAAGAAGGATTTTTTATCTCTAAGTATTTCAAAAAGATCAAAGAAATAATGAATCAATTTGCTAGCATTGATGAGAAACTTGAAGAACAACAAGTTGTGCAAATCACATTGAGTGCATTGAAACCTAATTGTCCCATTCTTTTGTGCCACAACTCCATGTTTGATAATTGTTCAGTTGAGAAAAGGGAGAGTGGTTTATGTTGAATCTTTTGGAAAGTTGACGCTTTGAGCTTGTACAACCCATTTTCAGCATCTCAAACACCAAATGCCAAAATTTTGTGTGGAATATTTTCTGACAAAATCCAACATTTGGCCTTCCCAAAAACAACAATTCATCACATGTCTACTAGAACTCCTATTAACAAAAGGTTTCTAGGGCACCATGGAGTATTTTGATGATGACCATCTAGGTTTTGTGTTACATGACCACCTTCTTGGTTTTGATGAGGAAAACCCTTCCTTGAGTGAGAGTTGTTGTGACCCCCAAAGCTATTGTGACCCCTAAAATGTTGGCCCTTGTGATTGAAATGCCCCCAACATCCATGGTTTTTTCCAATGCAAAATGCTTCACTTGCTCGCATCATTGCTCCTCCAAAAGTAAGAGCTGAAACCACATGATCCTTCAAAACACACAAAAGTAACCCAATAACAACTGTACAAAATAGGGCTAAGACTTGCATCACAGTTAACACCTCAACCATGTTTTCATCATTCAAATGACATGGTTGATCATTCATCATTCATGTCATTTGAATGATCAGAACATGGTTGAGGTGTTTATTGTAATGCAACTTTTAGCCGTATTTTGCCTTGTCTTCAACATCTTTAATGCATTTCACTACCTGCCATTGCTTCTACATTTTTTCTTGAATTTAGTGGTTGAGTGACAAAAAGAAAAATATTTCCTTGCAGAGGTAAATAAAGAGGCTGCTACTGGTACACCAATGATCTTCATATGGGCCATAGAGAAATGTACCTTAGAACTGCTAATGGATTTGCAGGACAACTTAGCATACACAACTCTAATTTTCTCTATACACATGACATGGTTATCTGCACAACAATAAACAACAATTCAAATTTTTCTCATTTGAGACAGAGAGCTATGCCTCTGCCAAGATTGCTCAGAAACTAGGAAGTCAAACATGAATGGATTAAGTGTACTTTTCTAAGCATACAATCAGTGTCAAATAAAGGAAGACCGCATGGGCCTTGCACTTGAAGGCGTATACAAATGCAATTGGAATGTATTCTCCAAGACTCTAGCCGTAGGGAACATCTAGAGAGTCATCCAAAGAGTCAATAATGTCTTGACCTTCTTCTCAAGCCCTTAGTGGTTCCACAATTGCTAGGCTGTTCATAAAGTAGATGGCTGGGCGTGTGTCTATCAACCGCATCAGAGATGAGACAAAAGAGTTGTTCGTTTGCATAGGGAGCAAAATCCATAATTCCAGCCCAAACAGAGCTAATAAAGTTCTCTACACAACAAATACTTTGATAGCCACTTGTGGCCTTTTAATGAACATTGTCGATGGTTGAATATGCAAAGCCCTCATCCATGCAGGACTCAGCAGCCTCCCTGTAAAACAAAAAATGGGATTTAGAATGTCATGAAAAAGTTTCATGACAATGTGGACATGACATCACTCGGTTCATGAAGATCTCAAATTATTATTAAACAAACAAAATTGGGAATGGTTTTACCTGACCAGCCCATTAACAAAGGGTGGATCCAAGTCCCAATAGTACTGATGCAGCAAGAATGGGAACTATCCCCAAGGGAAACTTTGCTTCCTACTCAATTTGCTTGCTCTACTTATTTGAAACACTTTGCCGAAGATGGTCAAATTCAGATTCCAGGTAGTCATCCTGGTTCTCAGAGTGCAGACTATCCAACAGTAGGTAGTATGTCACTGTTGCCTGTCACAAAACATCATGTCCAGTCATGTCAACAACAGCCAACCTTAATGGGACTTATAAGATAAATCTCTATCAGTTATTGCTTACGAGCATTTGTGCAAATAATATGCCTATGATGAAGTCATTCTGCTAATTGCTCTACATTTTGAGGTCCATTATGAAAGAATTCCTACATGACAAGCATCAAGCATCTCAAAAAGTTGGGCAACAATGAGACAAGCAGCTCAAGCCAAAATAGTATCCCCAATTGTATCCTATACAGATGTGTGAAATTTCCTCCTAGAGCCAATGCCCAAAAGGTCCAAGGTGGATAGTTTTTCCTATGTTTTGTAGTGTCCTGGGGATTCAGATATTAGTGTTAAGAGGCAAAGAAAATCAACACATATGATGTTCATGAGTGAGGAGTTTGCTACTTACCAAGCAGATGAACGAGAAGTTGGCAGCACTGAAAGTCAAGCCACTACTAAGGATGTTGATGATGGGTTTAGAGTTCAGAATGTGACTTCTTCTTCTTCTTGCAGGTACCAAGACAATGCTGGATGTTCTGTATACTCCAGGGCTCTGGCCCCCTTTGTGACAGATGCTATCTGCTTGCCTACAGTTCTGGAGTTTCTGTATGGTCTATCGCCGAGTGTATGGAATGATGATGCCCTGTATGGTCTATCGCCGAGTGTAAGGAATGATGATGCCCAGCTTTCTTCCTACTGTAAGGGAATAGTGCGTACCATGTGCCACTACCATGGCGGATGCGTTATGGGCAAAGTGGTAGACACGGATTATCGTCTGCTTAGGACCAATGCGCTTCGCGTCATCGACGGTTCCACTTTCGTGAATTCTCCCGGCACTAATCCTCAAGCTACTGTCATGATGTTTGGACGGTATGTGCATGCCAGCGTGCAGATCCCTTGCATTTGTTTAGGGTTTGTAGCTTGAATATCACGTTGTGGGTAGTGATGAGGAGAGTCTTGCAGGATTTCCTGACAAACCCAGTGGTCATGCATGGTTGACCTGATTATCATTTCCTTTTTTCGCTTTGTCTGCAGGTACATGATAGTCCAGATTCTCAGAGAGCGGCTTAGCACAGGGCAGCATTAAAACGGGCTACATGTGCAGCTGGATACTTCTGGCCCTGGAAAATCTATGCAGCTCAACAGCATTTGTTCAAATGTGTTGTTCTGCATCTGTTGTTGTTGTATGATAGCTGCAATTTAAGGTGGATGGTAGTGTTGTCTCTTGAGTCCTTCAGAGTTGCTGCAGAGATGCAATGCTTCTTCTTGTTCATCTTTCTTGCTAATCTGAGTAGCTTGTTTTTCTTCAGATTTTTCATAGTAATCCAAATATGTTCTTTGAAATCTTTCTTTCTCATTTGAGTATTTTCATCTTCCTCATCTTTCTTGCTACTCTGAGTAGCTTGTTCTTCTTGTTCTTCTTTCTTCCTCATCTGAGTAGCTATGACATATTAGGTCAGAATTCATGAGAGTGGTGATGGTACATTGTCAGAATCAGATGCCCAGGTCTCTGATAATCATCGCATGCATTTGGTGGTAGTGGTGGTGGGTTTCTAGAGTTTTTGTCTCCAAGGTCATCCTCCATTTTTGTAGATCTGTCTCTGGTGGGAACACTTAAAAAGCTTTTTGCCAGTAACTAAAAAGAAGTTGTAGGAAAACAGAATGAATAATAAGGATCATGTGATATCCTTCCTTGCCTGCCAGTTTAGATAGGAAAAATTGGGTGTTTTGGAATTTTTCACTTTCTTTAAATTTTGTTTTTCAACAACCAGGACACAAAAGATATGGCAAAAGTTAAACCAAAGACAGTTTGTATTGGACAATTTGTTGGCATTGTTGGGGGCTCCATCTGATTTTCAAAATTGGATGTTTGTATGGTAACCCTAAACCCATCAATGGTCCTCTTTCAGTAAGTTAATAATAAATGTCTACTTGCATATTACCACGAGGAGCCCAAATCTTTTATGCTATAGCATTTGCCAAATTGTATCAGCTGGTATCATTTCTTCAATTGCTTGAATGGGAAGTTTTCCAAACTAAGAATATTAACCAGAACATGCTGTATTTATTATTGCCTTTTTGACCCATGCAAATGAACAAGTGAAGAAGTGTATAATTTAAAACATTCATGTGGCCACTCTGCCTTCCAAATTAGTCATGTACAGGTGGTTCAAAACTTGAAGTTTCAAAGCTTTGTGGAACAAGGGAGTTATTCTTTAGATCACATTTTCCTGTTGAAAATGCATATACAGCTTTTTTCTTCACTTGACAATTGCATACCAGTAGCTTTGCCTCAAAATCTGATGCTGAAATATAATAATTTGGTGTGAATATCTCAACTACTTGGTGCATTCTACATTCATGCTCTATCACACCCTTGATGCATTGCCTGTCTTGTTCCAGTCGGCAACTAGCATTCTGCATCGGAATCCTAGAATAATTGATTGTAAATCACTCACTGTGCAGCCATGACTGACATAATCTATTACGTGTCCTGTGCATGCATTTTGTGCATCCATTATTCATGCTGAAAATGAAGTAACAAAATGAGTAAAACTGATGTCACCATCAACTGGTGGAAACAGCGATCTTTACCTTGTCATCAAGAAGTGGCACTATGGTACAAGGTAAGCTGGATTGTGATGAAAATATGCTGTTGAAAGCTTCCTTGGACTACAGTTTTCCACTCATCCTGTTAGGAGGGGAACAGTAACAAAACTCTGACATCAAGAAAAATGTTGTTCAAAAGCTTCTCATCCACTTGTCATGATCAAAGGATCACATGTAACTTACTTTACTTTCGATCCACAACTACCAAATTTTGAAGAGAAGAAAGAAAGATATACAAAGGGAGATTAAAGAGATGGAGAGAGAAATTTTACCAAGTTTTCCCAATTGGGAGAGAGGCTAAAAATCGTGACGGCTATTGTCTGTACTGCCACACCAGATAACATCCCTATCGGAAGCCCCTGCAACAACATTCACCCAGATTTTTTTTGCTTATAAATCCGAGATCAGAAAAAGGTCTACCTAAAAAGCCACTCACAAAAAGATAATATGATGTTCTTCACATATTACTCTGCCATCGAAATGGAACACCAACACCAGGATGATGGCTATTGGCAGACCGACACCATAGTGTGTTCCCAAATTGGCATACATGCCCCATTTTTGCCATCCAACTCCTCGTACCAAACCTGCAAAATCCAAACCATTAGCCAGCTGGCACTGTCACACTGTGTCATGGAGAAACAAGGTTTGACAGCTACTCAAGATCAGTGCTGCAACCCAACAGTGTACACACATGCTCAGGGGACTAGATCATCCTAGTAACTTTAGTATACAAGGTTTTGTTGGATTATCAACCCGCAAGAACTGTTTGACAGCAGTTCAAAATTGCAAGAACTGCAAGATATGATGTAGTCCTGGAAACACAGTCCAGCACTTCTTGTACTTGGCTGCATGCATGTCCCCACACATTCTGCAGGAGCAGGACCATGATAGCCATTATAATTCCCATAACCATTACCATGTTTGTAGAGGCAACAACTGCAAATCTTGCTCTATGTGGCTGGCCTGCTCCCAATTCTTTGGAAACTCTCACACTACATCCAGATTCAGTGATTCAATTGTCTATGTGATTATTCTTCTGATTTCTCAGTGAATGAAGGAAGTCATGTGAAGGCTACTGATGATGCTTCTTGCTGTGGCAACCACCTTGTCATGGCACTGTGTACAGAATGACAAATTATGCACGATGCATCTATGTCACTCTGTAACCAGAGTGTCCTAAGTGTCACAAAGAGATCTCGATGTCACCATGAGTAACACATCCTTTCTCAAAATATGCCTAAACTTTCACAGAGGTCCATGTCTTGAAGAAAGATGTCAGTATAATGAGTGATCATTGTTTACCCAGTGGCCACGCTCAGACCCATTGATATCATTTTGGTGAGCATAAACAATGACAAACTGAAATGTTCATAACACCCAAATTTATGCAATTTGTCCATGGGTTTATCAGAAATCATTCTCTTCAAACTACTAACCATCATGTTGTTTTTCAAACCATAAGTCTACTTCAATCTTGTTTATCAGATCTGCAACCCCCACGAGCTATGGCAAACTCGACAAACTTCAACAAGAGTAACAACCAATGACATACATACATATTCAATGATAACTGCTGCCATTTCTGTTTCTGTGTTTGGTAGTAGTTTAACCAACAGAGTCAGAATCTGAAATGTCCATTGCTCCAAGCTGCCGTTTTAAAAGCAGATCAAAAGCAAAAACCTCAATTTGAGGTCAGAATCTGAAAGTTCCATGTAGCCCCACGCTTCCATTATCAGCATCAAAGCAAACAAAAAAAATTTCAATTCAGGTCTTGTCTTAGCTGCCGGTCAGAAAAAGGGATTTTACCACATCATGAGAGCAGAGGGTAAAGCCACCTTGAAAAACCCAGTCAAATCATGCAATGCCTCGATCAAGAATGATTTCAAAGATTTCTTGCATTTGGATGAGAATCGCAGGAAAGTGGCAAGAATGCCAGTATCGAGTACAATCAAAATGCTTGTCAACATGGCACCTCCTTGAGAACCCAATTTGAGTTTAGTGATGAGCAAGAAACACATAGGGAATTGCAACAAGAAAGCCGCAGTTGTGCAGCACGTCAATGGAAACACAATGTGCTGTGATTGACAGAACTTGATGAGTGGCATCATGAAAGCATATCCCAAGATGCAATGCACCAGCCACCTGCCATAAGCTTGTCCACCAGCTGCAATCAGCAAGGTCTTCTCCAATGGCAACAAGGATGGGTGCCATGTAGAAGCTGACCACACATATGGGTATGGCAACCAGAAACAGGGCAAAAATTGCTCGCTGCAAGTAGATTCCCACCAGATGGTACTGCTTTGCTCCATAGGCTTGTCCACACAATGTCTCTAGTCCACTTGCTAGTCCTTGTTGCAAAAGAAATCCCAATACAAAGTGATGATCGTGGTCTGATCCTAGGTCCTCAACAACCCTAGGTCCTCTTGTCTCCTCTCTCTCTCTCTATGTCTGTGGGGGGGAACTTGGAAGAAACGAACATGACCAATACGTACCAGAACGTTGAAACCAGTGATATCGCAAAGCAATTGGTCAAGCTGATGGCAGTAAGATATTGTGCACCCGACGAAAGAGATGACAATGAGTCCCGTGAGATACTGCACCATGAGCACGAGAGTCGTAGTACCTGCCAGCCAGCATTGCTCCTGCACCTCAGTCCACAAATTTCCCAACAAGTTTTCTTCTTCTTTCTCTGCTGCCTCCTCCAGTGCCGGTGGCTTTGTTGCTCCCATAGACACGTCGTCCGGCCTCCCTGTTGCATGCCCAAGTTTTTCCCCATTTCTACCCGGATTGTACGTAGCTCTTCCACCACCGACATCTCCATGTAAAACTGCTGCAGCAGCAGCAGCAGCGGGTACTATGCAACTTTTCTCCTCAGTCTCTTCTGCCATCGCTATAGTTGTAAGTCTAGGCACAGTTACCATGGCGCCATGAATTCCCCATATTCTATCATATCTTCCACATAAATCATCATGATCTGATGATTCTCACGCCACACTCGCACCCAAGAAGAAGAATATATTTTCATCAAATCAAATGGCAATCTTCCAATCTTCCATTCTTCCAATGGGGAGGGAAGAAAAAAAAGAAAAAAACAACGACTGAGTACAAAACTGGTCCCCAACCTCTGTAAGGAAGGACGAGCAGAGCTCTAGAAACAAAAAACTGGGGCCACCAACTCGTTGAAGATCCAACAAATACTTCCCTTCCCTTCTCCTGAAAAGCTGCGATTCACCCCTTACCCATATGTAGGTCAGTGAGATCCAAAAAACCATTATAAGTTTCTCCAACTCACATATGCACTGAACAACAGTACAATTTTGGATTGTCAGCGATAACTCTCCATGTGTCTTGAAACTCACAACCAAAGGTATAACCAAAACCAGGTGAATAACTTTTCCTTTCAAGTCGAAGAAAAACTCCAGATAAGGACCAAAGAACAGGGACTTGACAAAATACTCAGAAGGGAAAAAGAATCAGTTCAAAATGAATAATAAAACTAGCGGTATGAACAGCAGTTATAGTCTTTCAATCGTTCAATTACCATCAATAGTAACCTGTATGAAAGGAACTTTTCAATCACAACTTCTGATCGGATTAACAGCAAGTACATTGTAAAATAGAAAGTGAAGAGAGAGCATGTTCTCAACCAACATACTTGAATCTCAAATCGAACGAGAAATTGGTCTCCCAGTTTGTTGTGATCCAACATGACACCATTTGCTTGAAAGCTCATTTCACTTGATCCCAAGGTCATAGGTGACTCACTTAAGCTATTTCCAGCAGACCAGTTACACCTCTTGCTTGGGTTTGGTGGAAGTGGCACCCGGCGGCACCTGACCGAATATGCTCCTATTATCTTCCACAATATCTAACTGCAAGGTCTTCAGTACCTCCATCATGATTTCACTCGGATCTGCCTGGGACTGCAAACAAAGTATACTAAGTCATGAATTTTGTTGGTCACATCCGAAATATAGATAGTATAAGTGCTTACAAGTACTTGTCTTGATAGCTAAGAGGTCTTTTAAGGCTAGGTACTTGGAGGCCAACAGCCCAATTCCCACCAGGAGTGATCCTTGTTGAGGCCAGAAGTGCAAAAAATTTGGACTTTTCTTCCAAGCTTGTAGTGTGCACATAAGCTTCATCAGATGATTGTAATTGATAGTTTGAAATCCCGGCTGTTACTGAGACACTTTGCATGGGATCTTCACGATTGCAAGCAATGGCTTCCAAAAACCTGCCACCCTTGTTGCTTTCCACTGAAAGTGGCACTTTATTATACTGCACGTATATCTTGACTTGTGCAATACAAGAAAAACAGGTATAGATTTGTATCCCTTGACATACTATTACTCTTTATAGATCTCCAAGACAACCTGCATACAGATGAGGCATGCAGGAACCTCATTGACCTCAACTAAAAAGGAAGGCAATAGTCAGTTCTCATCAAACCTGAAAGTCACTTGTGAAGAAAGCAAATTACAGGTCTCATGAAGACAAGTTTGTTTCCAACAAATCTTTCATTACTTGCAGCATGTGCCAAAACTAAATGATGTTAAGTCTCCAACTGACACAGACACATCCTGTGTATCCAGCGATGAAGAAAAGCAGGAAACAAAGAGAGAAATTCCAGCCAAAAAAAGGTAAGCAAGTTCATCCCACCCCCAATCATACTGAAAACTCCAACTTTTCTTTACGTTATAACAGGCAGAGGGGAGATTACATGCTTGAGGACCTCTGCAGAAGAAAGAAGCAGGCATGTGGCCTTAAGAGCAATTTGCTCTGATTATTGCCTTTGGACAAAGCTTACTCATAATGACTGAGTGATTTTTCCTATGACTTCCATTCTGCAGGGCTTTAGATTAGAGCCCACAAACCGCTATCTTGGAGCAAAATGTAAATGACCACGATCAGTTTATCCATTGACAAATGTCATAATTAATGACCACAGGAGGTTTGGGTGACGACTGAGCCCATGCACAGGTTGGTTCAGCAGGTAGGACCTGTACAAGATCAAGATATAATTCCGATACAAAAAAATTCTACATAAATCTGGAGCTCACTAATTCATTGCAGTTACCAGCAGCATCAGGAGAGCTCCCACTTGATGTTGTGTCTGTTTAAACCTGTCAAAAACCAGGGTTCTTATATGTTCCGATTCCACAAAACTTTGCAAGTTTTACACTGTCAAAAACCAGGGTTCTTATAAGTTCGGATTCCACAAAACTTTGGAAGTTTTACACCCAAATTACCCTGTCTAGTACTTGCACCAAAGTTTTCATGAAATGACTGGTAGTTTTCTAGGTGGTCGTTTGACTTTCCCAAAACAAAATTAGAACTGTGGTTTTACTTTTAAAGCTTCGTATTTGATTTTTGAAAACCATGGTTATAAACGTTAAGAACCACCATGATACCCAGCAAGGGTTTGGCATAGTTCCTAACACCCACCCAACACAGGTATCCAAAGTCAGCATCTTTATTCTGTATGATGCACAGGAAACTGCATGCCCTCAAATAGAGATGCACTTGTTTAGAAGACTACATCAGTAATATCTGCAAAGCCTCAAAAAGAGATTCACATATTTGATGCCCAAATTTTTAAGACTAAGATAGATCAACATACTTCAAAGAGAGATGTGCATATTCTAAAGACTACATATATATCACCAGTCTCTGTCAAGCCTCAAAGTGGGATGTTAATATTTTAAAGACTCGCTGAAAAATCTTTCCAGTACCTCAAAGAGAGATGTGCATATTTTGAAGACTATATATCAAAATCTCTGCAGAGCCTCAAAAGAGCCTTGAAGATCATCTACTGCATTATTGTTTCTCACTGGAATAGTGCATCTTCAGTGGTTCACACCCAATAATGTGAGTTTTCATATCCTTCTGAGTGTCATTCACAGAACATCAGACCCTTGCTTTCAACACGTAGAGTAATGATTAGCTGCCATGACTCCTTGGGGACTTCATTAGCTCCCAACACCAACAAGTATACAATAATTTACTGAAAATCTTAGGCAAACACTTGTAGAAAAATTCACATGTTATGACTCTTGCATTTCCAGACGCAAAGGGATCATGATGTTAGCTAGCATTTAAGAAGATCTTGTGAACTGACATAGCAGGATTCTGTATAAGTCTATCCTTGTTAAGTTTCCTCCTAGATATACCACAACATATAATTTGACACTCAAAATTAAAGGCACTTGAATTGTCAAAACCATAAATGCTTAGTCAAGGAAAACATTTCCTGTTTGCTTATGTCCAAAAGTGCAAGATAGACTAAATTTCAAAACCCACTTGCAAAGGTTTCAAATCCATCACCTAAATTTTGTTTAAAATTTCTCTGGACCAACACTTGATACAACAAACGAGCAAAATTTTTCCTAGGAAATAATCACAACCACTATCTCCAGTTGCTGCAAATAGACTAACACTCAGGTTTGTTTCCTTCCTTTCTTAGACGTTGGTTGTTTGGATTAATCTGCTTTCCACTTCTCTTTTACCAGCTTCTCCCCCTTTTGCTCTTCCCTTTCTGTCAGCCTTCTTTGCACCTGAGGACTTCATACTAAGCATGCCACTTTGAGGACGTTTCCTGCCAGCAAGAGTTTCATCAAATTCTACTACTGTTCCTGCAATGGTAAATTGCTGCAGCTTATCTGAGTCTAGCATGATCTCCATCTTTGCCCTCATGTCTTCCTGTGACAATGGGAAAAAGCCATAGTAAGTAGTCACATTTCTTCAATGGGCATTATCATGAGGGCTTAACACATTGACTAAACATTGATTGCTAGTGAAACAAAAGGGAACATTACAACACAAATTCAAGTTTTGAAGAGGACATGGAGTGCAACATGCTAACCTGAACTTTCTTTGCACCACATTTTAGGTCATCATCAACTGATGTCTTGTGAGGCTCCATGGTCACCTACACCTAAGTACTTGAATGATTGGACTTACAATGGAAATAAGAAAATTCTAGCAATTTTTAATAGCAACCAGATTTTTCTGCATAAGGTTGCTCAAGTACTGAAGCATGAAATCCAGTAAATGGAAGCCAACATTAATCTCATCAATTCTGCCCCACTTTTCTGAATCCTCAACAAACCCATTTTCCAGGCATGGGTTCTAAAGGTTAGTCTATTGGAAACCAATTGTGTACCTTCCCACCTGTGGACTAAAGGAAATGCAACGAGATCTCCTCCTGGGGTTGTCTTCCTACAGAAATGTGCAAGCCCCACTAAACCCTCACAAGTCGAACCCATGCACCATTGCAAACTTAACCCCAACACCCGTTGTACATGAATGGTTAGTTTAGACCAATTAACCACCTGACCCAATGTAACCCAAGCGACCCGACGGCTTGAGCGACAGCCGTGGAATGTGTTTTACGACCGAGCTTAGTAATGCAAAGGAGTTCGCGACTTGCATAGTAGAGCGAGGAACTTCATAGAGCACTAAGGTCATGGACACAGTAGGGCAGGCGAACATCCTGCAACGTGCAATGCCATTGTCCCAGCAAAATTCAAATCCAATGGCGAGATGAAAAATTGTGGTGCCGTGAGCAGCATGTAGCCCACCAAAATAGCATGACGACAATGGTTTGCGCTTGTTCAAAGTGCAAACGATGTAGCTGACGAGTGTTACCAACAATAATTCAAAAGCATTTGCTACAACATGGAAGACATCCGCCTAGGCCTCCAATAAGTAGGGGGTGTGCACTTTGGGCCCATTAGAGGTATGCCCTTCTCTATATTATACAAGAACTAAGAAATCAAGAAGTTTGTCAAATATCAATAGGCTTGAAAAACATAAGACTTCAATTTTGTAGTTGAAATGATAAGAACATGAAAATACGAGAAATCCCCCCACTTTAGGTTAATACAAGTTCATATGTACAAATTCTTGGAATGAATTGCAAAATGTGATGCATGTGAATTAGCTAAGATTTGCCCCCCTTTGGTCTAATTACTTTATAGCCTATGAAGACATGTTTTTGTATCCAATAGTAGTAAAGAAATTTATTAAATGAGCTTGTTGAAAGCCATCATAAATTTGAAAGTTTATTCTTATTCTCTTAGATCCCTCTCCTTGTTTCCCCCCTTGTTGTTGTTTTACTTTCAGAACTGGAATCTAAAATTGATTTTTGCAACTTTGTTTCCTACTTCACAAATCCTTTTCCTTGTTCTACTTTGACATTAGCAACTTGATTTTCTATTTTATTTCTCAAACCTATTATAGTAGGAATGAGGAGCTTCATGAAAAATTGCAATTCATTTTCTAAAGTTTTAGTAAGGAAGACATACTTCGATAATTGAAATGCTTCTGAAAAGATATGGGGCTTTGTTAATGCTTATTATGAGTTCTTGTCATTTTGGAGGGAAATGCAAAGTTCACAAAGGTGCAAAACATAATCAAAGTGCACCTTTCTAGATCCTTCATTTGCTATTGATTTTTGTGATCCAAAGATTATATTGTGTTTGAGGTTGATTGCTTGAAGGCTTAATAACTTTTATGGTACTTTTTGCATTGGATTTGGTCAAATTGCTATGCATTAACTCATTGTTACATGCCTTTTTAAATGTATGTTGTTTCAAGATTTTTTAAAAACCCTAAAGACAAATGCGTAATTTTATGTGTAGGTACTTTTCCTTGCAAACTGGTGCAAAGAAACCCCATAATTGAATGCTTCTTTTTGCCCTTGCCCCCCACTAATTTTAGAAATGTACATTAAAACCCCTATAACCAAACAATTATCATGCCTTTCATTCATGTGGCCAAACGGTCCAACAATTTTCAAAACTAAACCTAAAACACCTTATAACCAAATGTTCACTAAAAGAAAATTGTCCTTTTGCAATTGTTGTATGCAACTTATTTTTAGTAGCATCCAACACATGCAATTGTTGGACTTCATAATTGCATAAGATAAGTTGCACATGACTTGCAATTGCATACAACAATATGTGTGTGAACAATATATATGTTATGAATTTATATTTTATATATCTATATTATTTTATGGGGGTTGCTCATGGTGACATGTGACAATTGAAAATAAAATCCCATTGATTATTTATTAATTAATTAGGTAGGTAGGTCATAAATAAGTCATAGGTACATCGGATGGTAGGTTTAAGCTAGGTAAGTATATTTAAAATAATTTAATTTTGTGTTTGGGTATAGCTTTTAAGTTTGAGTCTCTTTCATTGGCTCATCTCAAATGATGTTTGGTACTTGGTTTGTGAACAAGAGAAATGCACTTACTTTTACAATAATATGCAGACTTTGAATCTAGGGCAAAAAAAATGGCATAAAAAATTCAGTTGCAAGTGCAACCAATGTAATTGCAACTTACATGCAAATACTATGTGCTACCTATGCCATACTAACATAATTTACCTATTAATTAAATTAATTTTATTATAACTAGTGAAAATTAATAAGTAATAACAATATAATATAGTGATAATAATTATGATTTCCTATAATAGTTAATAATAATAAAAATTGAATTATTATTACATAATTTAAGTTAATAACTAACTTACATTAGTAACTAGCCTAGGCTAGGGTATTTACAATGAACTAATGTAGCCTACTAGCCATAAACATTACCATAATTAATAATGTGGTTAAAATTAAAATGATAGTTATTGAAAAATAATGATATTATTATTAAAAACTAATGATGAAAAAAAATTAATAATATTTTTTAATAATCACTACTAATATTATTTTTGCTAATAATTAATACCAGTAAATTATAAATTAACAAATGTAACTTGTTAGGTAGTGTAATTTATTAACTATAGGTATATTAATATAATCAATATAATTATAATAAAACTTGAATAATATCTAGTAAATAATAACAATGAAAATTAATTATACTAAAAAAATTATTATTATAAAAAATTTAATATTAGCATTAAAAATATATCAAAATAACATAACCTATGTTAATTAGTATAACCTCCCAGCATATGTATATTAATATAATTAATAATAATTTAATAATAATAAAAATAGCAGTAACTAATGATAAAAATAAAAAGAGAAAATTTAATATTCATGAATAATTTTAATTTTAATCTTTATTAATAATGAATATAGTAATTATAAAATTAAAATCATAGTTATAATTTTTTAAAATAATTATATAGGGTTAGTTATAATGATTAATAAGTTAATAATATTTTTGTTAAAATAAATTTGACTAACTTAACCATAACTAAATTAATTTTGATTAAATGAATATTGGTTATACTAATTTTGACTAAATTAACCATGGCTAAAATAATTAGAAAGTTAAATTTATTAGTTGATTTAGTTATGTTAATTTAACCATAATTAATTTAACCTTGTAAATAGTTTAACCTCGTACATAGTTTAGCTATGATAATTTAGCCAAAGTTAATTTTATCATGGTTAGTTTAGCTGTGCTTATTTTAGTCATGGTTAGTTTAGCTAACGTTAGTTTAACTTTGTTAAATGTGAGTTTAATTTATGATTAAGTAATGTTTTGTTATGAGTAACATTAATTAGCATGGGTTTAACCTTAATACTAAATGTATAAAACTACTATACATAGCTTAGATAGATATATTGAGTGTATTAATGTAAGCATGTATTAACTTTGGCTATGATTTTGATGACATGTGTTCATTTTGTGCATTACTAGTTCCATTTTAATTCCACACACATTTGTATGGCCTGAAATTTATACAATATCAATTTTGTAGTTGCACACACAACTAATCTAATTGCATATGACATTTAATTGCACACAATTACATAATGAATAGTTACAAACACCAGGATTTCTACTAATGATTGCCATTGTGTTTGGTCAAAGAATATTTCTTAAAGTGACCACCAAATTCCTTATGACCAAACATTGTCTTCACCCCACCTTGGACCTTTTTCCACAAATGGATGAAAGACACCCTATAACCAAACGTTTGGAACCTAAAACCACCCCCCTAATTCTCCCATGATATCCTTCAATTTTGTGTAATAAAAAGTGTGAGAATTACACCCCATCACCAAACATAACTCATGCAATTATGTACAACCCTTTTTTTTTCTACCCCCATCCACACTTGCAATCATCAAACACCAAACCCTTATTTATGGTTGGATCTTCCCATAATTCTGAACACTATATTATTAGATCATGAATTCCACCATAGGTCATTTTTTGAAGGATGGGCAATACATGAGTGTACTTTCACGAGTTGTTCCTCTATATATAATGGGTGTTCCGTTATAAGGAGATGTTTGATTGTGAGTGTACTTACCCTATATCAATGTCAAAATCCAACACAAGATTGTTTCCAAAACTATTTCACCAAACATCATTGCCCTTCATCAACAACACAAATCTTACATGTATCCTAATGCAATCCATTGTTGCAATTTGAAATCTATAAAAGTGAATTGAAGCATGGCAAAAAAATAAAGAAACATAAAGGCAAATGCAACTAAAAATTGAAAAAATATAATTCATGAATGTTACATATGAAAATAAAAATAATCAACACCCTCATTCATGTTGAAATTATTTAATTGTTTTCAAAATGCAAGCCAAAAATATGAAAAAATATTTATTGTATGCCAAAAATGCATTTTTAAGAATGAATGAATTATTCCACACTCAAGTGCCAAATCCATTATGGTACTGGTATGCCCCTTCACTAGTGTGAACATTCCAATGAAGTGGGTGGATTTTGATAGTGTAAGGGCATCTACAGCCCCACACTGGCAAACGCCGCTTTTCATTAAATCTTGCAGCAGGATAGGTAGTGCAAATCATAATGCCCTCCAGTATTGATCGTCCACTTTGCAGTAGTCATTTTAACTCTTTAGAAGCCATTTGTGCTGTGGATTTGGACAGTGATTATTACTCGTCCAGATGTAAAGACATAAATGGTTTTTGAGTGTCTATAGAGACTTTTACGACGTTTGTGGGTGGGGACAGTGATCATTAAACAGTATTCTATTCTAAAATAAAGGAGTTGTTTAGAGTTTTGGAGTGGAGATGCTCTAAGAGAACGTTTATCCAGGCCCTCTTTTTGGCCTCTATCATCACATCCAAGATAAACCACCGTAAAGTGTTAATTATTTCCCCAACCCTACCCATGAACATGAAAAATTCATGAAAATTTGTGACGTGGAGAAGTTTTCATGGCCAGCCAACCAGAAACAGACCTTTTTCTTTTCTCCCCGGACCTTCTGGAGACCAAAATTCATGCTATTTGAAATCGTTATTTCTTCCAAAGTGTACTGTACAGGCCATTTTACCGCTGGTGGTGGACCTGCAATAGGCTAGGGGAAGATCAGGTGAAGAAATAATTCTAACTTCTAACTTCTGGGGTCAACAACAATGGAACATTTCTAGAGCACTGACTCCCAAATGTAAAACCAAGAAAAGCCTAAACTGCTCAGATATAATAGCTTACTCACATATACAGCAGCACCTCCAAATCAGGGTTTTCTTTTTTCAATTTTGTGAGGTAAGTGGTGTGGTGGTCATATACAAGACGCTTGAGCCAAATAATTTGGCTACAGATCAAAGAGGAGAATAGGGAAAAAAAGGGATTCCTGCGCTTAGTTTGGTGACGTGCTGGAGTCTGTGGTCCAAATATGGCAAATTCAGAGTTATATTTTCCTCAAAATATGACCACTTGGGGTCTATTTCTCCACATTTATGAGTAGCACAGCACTTTTCTTTCTGTCGCAGTGCAAAAATTGGCCACAAAAAGAAACACTGCAAGTCCAAATGTACAGACAAACTTCATGGTGGAAGGGTGCAATGATTTCCACGTAAGATCTGCAATTACAATTTAAAATGTTAGCCAGTGTTCCATGCAACCTAACGTTTACGTGGCCCAATGATGACCATTGCTGCCTCTGCTTCATCACTGGTTCCAAAATATCAGAATATGCAGCTGATAAGATACTTCACCTCCTTGATTGGTCACTTCATTTCTGCCTCAAAAGTATAGGGAAAGCTGCTTCCCAGGGTCTTCCCTTTCACCTTTTTTTTGGGGGGCCTTTGTTGGAAGCACAAGGACCTTCCCCTGATTTGCGTCAACTCGTGTAAGGCAAAGCCTATGTCCAGGGTATCAAAATAAGGGCTCATGTGAGGTGGTAAGCCCCAGGTCGCGAGCATTACTGAAATAAGGGCGTGTAAGAGGCAGTAGTTGAGCATAGACCCAGTTTTGATGATGCCTTCAATGAAGGGCTTCACCAGGCATTAATTACGGTGCATCAGAATTCTCCTTTGACAGTCGGCAGATTGCACAGGGCACAACACCTAAATTGTACAGACCACCTGCAAGTCGTAAAGCCCACTCTGCTATCGGTACAAAAATAATATATTATAAGTATAACGTGTTCCACATATATACTAGGAAATTTCTGTGGGGTCTTTAGTCTTCACGCGTGCGCACTGTGGGGGGGTGGGGAGACGGGGAGAAGGTGCTTTCAACTAGAAAGGGCAAGGGCTTGCAGTCCTTGACGCCTAGTACAAACTATTTGTTGGATTGTCTCAAGAAACCCTTCGCCTTTCTGACTCCTCTCCTCTCCTTGTTAGAATATGATGTCTTCATCACGCCTCAACTGTATTTGATTTCCTTCCAACACAGGTGTTCACTGATACCCAGCTTAGCTTGTGTCATCAAGACATGATAGCCCAAAATCCTGCTGCTTTGGAGCAGAACTTGTGATCATGTAGTGTGGGAGTTGTTCTTCTATGAACGTAGGACTGTGAAGCTTGAAGTTATAGATATTTTCATCAGAGTGCCCACTTGGTGGAGAGCTGTTACAGTTTGAAATCCTTTGACTGTCGAGTGACCCTCATCAGATTGGTACTCAGACGTTCTAGATTCGACCACTACTCCTATTCAATGGCAGGAGAAGAAGATTCATTATTCTACGACTTTGACAAAGTAAGTCTTCCTGTCACTGAATTCGATCAGCATTATCCAAGCCAACAAACGTCCTTTATTTTGCCTGGAAGGTTTAGATGCTGCAGGTTTGATCCGTGATTCAAAGTTTAAATTCTCCTGGTGCTGCTAACATTGAGGTAAAACACAAGGGGACTTCACATTAGCCATCACCACTCGAAAAACATACACAGTTCCTGGGAAACAATAATTGTCTAATTTTTTTTCCTTCTTGATTTGCTTACGGAACAATGTTTGGGGCGTATTGGCTTGCAGAGGTACTATTCAGTGCATCAACTGTATCCGGATAACGATCTGAGCACGCCAAAGCATGATCACAAGTTGACGTTGATATTCTTCCACAGCCCCTCCAACGACCACTTGGCTTGGGAAAACACATGGATCCAGCGTAGACATCCAGAAGTGTGTTGGCCGCGAGACTGGCTACCAAAACCCCCTGAGGATCAAGGGCTGGGGACAGACATTCGGGTCTTGTCCGTCGCCTACCCAGTACCTCGCAAGTCCACGAAAGAGTGGGTGAAGCACATGATGGAGCTCCTCATTTATAGGTACGATCCTCCTTGAGCTGCTCATGTTCTCCTTGTTTTCCGCTTGTTGTCTTGTTAGTAATGGAGAGATTATGTGTAGGGTAAAACCCTAGAGTGGGGCATTCCCAAAATAAGGGGCCTAGGACAAGGTTGTGGCTGAGTCCAGCCCTGCACTTTAGGAATGTCTCCCACCCGTCCCTTACGCATCATAAAGCAAGAGGCAAAGGTTATCCTGAACCTAACCATAAGCAGGCTATGAGGTGCAAGAAGGGGATGGTTTTTACACCTATTGCATAAGAGTGGGGGCGATCTTACAACTATAAGTAGGCATAAGAGTGGGAGGCATCTTACAACTCTAAAGGAGTAGGAGACTTAAGGCCTTCCATTTTCTACCCCAGATATTCACAGATGTAAGGTGCCCTTCAAATACATTCAGAAATTTTCTGGGTGTTTTAGGAAAGGATGTAAATTTCATTTGGTCCAACATTTCTCCAGGAATGTTCACCTAGTGTTACTATGAACTCTGAGTTCAGTTTGGGGGAACTTCATGGAACATTTCCTATTTCAACATTTGCTGGTTTGAACTTGCCATAAGAAGAATATTCATTACATGATGTCATCTGCTTGTTTTAGGCCACTAGAATCCATGCTCTCTATCACATCCAGTGTCTTTTGTGTGCTGATGTCCCTATGTGCTCTGTTTTTTACCTACCTTGTACCCATGAATCAGGTGATAACCATAACGAGAAGGATGGCTACTGCTCTTAACCATTTCCCTTGTACATGGTCACCTTCATAAATTAAGATGACACGAATCTTGTGTATGTTGCTGCAAGGTGGCTGCCACTCATAACCCACGATGTGTGTTATTGCTTCTCACTGGTGCACAATGAATTCAAGAATAGTTTCCACTGCGAGGGGGAGTGGAGTGATGTTGCAAGATCATGTATATTGTTCTACCAGTAGACATGGAGAACAATATTCTAGAACCATGCATCTAATTTGACAATGTTGTCTGAACATTCCTAACTTGACTTGAAACAAGTTTATCACTGATATGTCCACTTTAACACGTGGGAGTTTACCAACATGACATGATCCTCCAATATTTGGCCATGTCCTGCAAAGACTTCAAACTAGTCAGAACATGTATTGGTGAAAAGATTGACTTATACCTATTTTGGATTGGTTTGTGAATTTGTAGCTCAACTTGGCAACTCCAGCATCCACATAACATTATCTTGGTGGGCCACAAATTTGGAGGTATATTGATCAAAAGTTTAATAATCGAAGTCAACAAGGTTGCTCGCAGAAAAATATGTCAAGATATTGCAGAGAAAGAAGCAAAAGGTAGTTGTGAAGCTTTCCAATACAATTTGAGTGGCATCATCTTTTATAGTGTGCCACACTTCATGACTACACCAGATATTGAGATGATGTTTCAAGAAGATCCTGACAATTATGAGGATGTTCAAGATGTTCTTAACTTTGCAAAAACAGGTGGGTCAAGACCACGTATGACTCACCAGACATCAAGTGCATGGCAAGCCTTGTTACATCAAATAGAGGCTATAAATGAGGATTTTGAAGACTCAATTGCACATGATCGTACAAAGATTTGTGTGATATCGCATGGTTTGATAAAGAAAATGACGGTAAATTCCTTAACATTTATGCTTCATCATGTTTTGGATGATGGCCACATCAATATCTTAGTTTTTGTTGAAGGTCACCCATATGGAAAAAGTTGATCAAGTGCAGTTCTTTACTTTGTGTTTTGTGCCTTCTTTAATGATCTTTTGAAGACTTTTACCTAGTTATTGGAGGCAAGAACCCCTATCAATTCTATAGTTTTAACACAACTACTAAATTTTTTCCTTGGAACACTTGGAATTGACTAAAAGAGAACAATTTTTAACAACTATAATTGTTGTAGCAATGTGATTGTTAAAGTCTTGGGCTTCATAACTATGAACTTGGTTAAGGTTCTCATACTTGTATAATTCAATAGTCCATTTTTTTTGCATGCAATATCTACCATGCTTTTGAAACTACTTGCAAGATTGCAGTGAACCTAATTGTAACGAGGCATCTTATTTGATTAAGCAAAATCATAGTGTTGATATATGGCATGTGGCCATGAAAATGATAATGTTTGGTCTTTTTATGTCTCTTTTTCTAGTCAACTTTTGTTCAACCTTTTATTGATTGATTAATCAATCTATGCGTTGTTCTAATAAATTCAAATAGGGTAGATGAAGCCACTGAAATTTGATATGTACCTCACATAATGGACTTTAACATACATGACTAGTCCTAATTAGTTCAGGAAAACATTGGGTTGTTCATGTGCAGGCTTCCACCCACAATCAACAGAAGATGAAGCTACCAGCTAGTGACCTTGTCCACACTATTGAGGATGCTCATGATTGGGAGATTTGCAAACCTACAAATAATCTACATGCATCATATACGATAATGTTGGGTTTTGTGGACATGGTTTGCAAGGCACTTGATGTAGCTCCTATCATTCCAACTGCCAATGTGATAAGTGATTGTGTTGCATTCTCATACCAAGTTCTATGTGATGCAACCAAGAATTTCAACCCAACAATATCAAAAATTGGTGAAGGGTCTTTTGGAACAGTTTTCAAGGCTATTATCAATCACCAAGGACGTGATCGTGAGGTGGCAATAAAAAGGCTTTCTTATGATGGAGTCCATACTGCTGCCATGAATGAAGACTTCAAGCAAGAAATTTGGAGGGTTAGTACTGTACGACACAAGAACATTGTGTCTCTTTTGGGATATTGCCTCCCAGAGTCAAATTCTCCTTTGCTAATGGTGACACCACTACATTCTAGCCTTTTCAAGCACCTTTATGAAGGTGAAAAACCGTGGCTCAATTGGCAAGCACGATTCAAAATTGTTATGGGTGTGGCAGAAGGGTTAGCATATCTTCATGATGGTGCACCTGAACGCCTCATTCATTGCGATATTAAGACTGGAAACATTCTTTTTGACCCAAAGACCTTCCAACCATACATAGCAGACTTTGGCACTGCTAGATTCATGCAACGATCTGAATCTATGGTTGGAACATCCACATTGACAGGAACACGAGGCTTCATGGACCCTCATTTCCAAAAGTGCATGAGGCGTTCAGTGATGTTAGATGTGTATAGTTTTGGGGTGTTGCTTTTTGTGCTTGTTTCTGGTGAACAAGATGTGGTTCACCTTCTAGAGCTTGCAAAAGACAAAGATGTCGTGGATGAAGAACTCATAGGTGATTCCTCATACAATGATTTGGAAATTCATCGAGTGTTAGCAGTTGCAAGGCAATGCACCAAATTTGAGCCATCAGACCGACCAACTATGTCAAAAGTGACCATGATGTTGAATGGAGATCACCCTAGTGGATCATTAAGTTCATTTGTTGTTCACAAGAACATTATATCCCCTTTTGGGTATAATATTAAACAAGTGGACTTTCTTTCGCAAATGGCGACACCGAGATATTTGTATCTCAGTGAAAGGTTATCGCAACTTA
>Ga0209208_10002992_pt1 | contig 24327 bp, 16 predicted proteins | sample S1TSphfallax_3_FD_187694 | JGI IMG/M metagenome (GOLD analysis project Ga0209208, IMG submission 187694) | Host-associated microbial communities from peat moss isolated from Minnesota, USA - S1T2_Fd - Sphagnum fallax MG (SPAdes) (version 2) | ecosystem: Host-associated > Plants > Peat moss >...
GATTTTTTTCATTTTTCCTTTGATCCCAACATGTTCCCTTCAAGTTCCCAATGGGTTCCCATCGGGTTCTCAATATGTTCCCTAGGTTCTTAATGTGTTTCCCAAGGGCGTTCCCAATAGCACCTCCCTTTAATCCCATGTGTTTTGCCCAAAGTCCTCCCCTTCTCACCTATGTAGGTGGACCAAAGGGGGAGGCACTCCATCTTTTCATAGAATCTTCTATTTTGGGGAGCTTCCATAGTTTTTCTTTTTTTGTGATGGGCCAATCAAATTGGCTCATTGCAAACAAAAAAAGTTGGACTTGTGAGTCACCCCCAACTAATGAAAATAAATAATTACCCCCAGTTCTTAAGAAGGGATACTAGCCCAGGTGAAAAATGGTGATGAACGGTTTTGTAAAGAGGGATTTCATGCAGCCAATGGGAAGTCTCAGTGTGCACTCATGAAGGGTGCAGTTTTTTTCTTTGAGTGGGGAGAGGGATTTTTTGTTTTTTCCCTTTCTCCCAATGTGTTCCCATCATGTTCCCATGGCGTTCCAATCAAGTTCCCAAAAAGTTCCCAGGTTCTCAAAATTTCCCCAAATACACTCCTAAGATGATCCCAATAGCACTTCAGATTTATCTTGTATGGTTTGTCCAGAGCAACTCTCATATAAACTGAAAAGGTGAACTCTAGGGGAGCAGATTCATTTCTATTTTGCAACTTGAGTCCAAACAGGTGCTTCTATTGAGGCATGCCCAATGTTCAAAACATTTGATGAAGGGCCAATCAATATGGCTCCTTGAAAAACAAAACAAAAAGTTGTGAGTGCACCCATGAACTAATTAATATGAATCACAACGGATACCCCTTACAAATAGTGAGTGGGTGATGCCACTATGAACATGAAGACCTCACTGAACCACTATAATCTAGAAAATAGTGAGTGGGTGAGGCACATGGAAACTCACCCTAAGATCAAAGTTATGGCAATGTCAATTGAAATTCAAACAATTTCTTCAATCTCAACAAGTACCAATCTTGATCTATTGTTGAAGAACATGCAAAACTGACACCCACCCAAGTGCTATTGGGAACATCTTGAGGAACGACTTGAAAGCAAAAAAACCACTGAGCCAAAAAGAGAATAAAACTTGTGTTTGAGGTCAGCTAACCTTCAAAGTGTCACAACTATGTGTGAATCCAACCTCACTCTTCACTTTTTAACCAGATCAGCCATGCACACAATAATATCTAACCCTTCTCATAGGATCTTATCACCAAAAGGTTAAAATTCACCACCCAGTTTCAAATCAAACTTGTTAACATAGTCTTCATAAACCTAGAATAAAAATTGCCACTATATTTCATGTCAAAACTGTTAACAATTTCTTCAAAATATTAAATGACTTGACACAAAATGATAAAAAATAATTGAAGCAAGAGAGGTGCATCCACTGAGGACAATGATTCTAGTCTTGCCTTGTTGTTCAACGTGGTCAGCTTTCTTTCCATGGTTTCTACACCTGCAAAAATCAAATAGAGCTTGAAATGCTTGGGCCTCGAGTCTCAAGCTTACATTGAAAAAATGTGTGAAAATATGAAAAAATCCATCACAAACAACATATTTAAACTCAAAGACCAAGGCCAGAGAATAAATTCATTTTGATCAATGTGTTAGGGCAAAGCAATTTAGAACTGGGTTTGAAAAGATAATGTTATGAAAATATCCAATAGCGGTGGGTTCAATTGGGTGTCAATAGTGCCCTTTGGCCAATACTGGTGGTGGTCAGTAGCTTATTTCATTTTGGTCTTGCATTAGGGAGTAGGTGCAATGTTTGACCCTATATCTATACAAACAAAGGTATAATGTTATAGATTAATATATAAAGATTGTTTAATAGGGTTGTGTGTAAGTTTGATTTTGTTTTGTCTTGGTTAATGTGATTGCTTGTGAAAAATATTTCCGAATTCCCTCAAGGTTTGGTACTTGAAACTACTTTTTTTTTTTTTTGGGTTCACATTTTCTCTGACAAAGTCTATAATTCCTTGAACTTATGTACATGGTAAACAATGCATGGGGGTTTTGTGCAGGGATTCAAAAGATTCTAACCAACCAGATTGAGTATTTAAAAATAACGTCCCTTTTTTTATGCATGCCCTTTCAGGTATTAGTAAATATCTTTCTAGTGGTAAACCTACTTTGTTGAACCACAATAATCATCACACACATTCAATTCCTCTAATCACTAGGAAACCAACAATTGTTTAGTAATTGACATAATGTAAAAAGAAGTAGTGTTAAAGCATATGTGAACATTGATGATGTTGTAACAATTGGGATTAGAGTTTTAATCAATGGGTGTTGTTGGAAAACGAAAAGATTGATAAAAATATATTAAAAAATGAATGGAAGTGATTGATGTTACATTGTCAACTTTTGTTATAATAATGATATATGTGCTTGCAACAACATATGAAAGTCCTGGAACATATATTACTCTTTTACATGAAGCAACAAGACATGGACTCAATGCTGAAATATGCAACATCTTATCATAAACTAATCAAGTTGGTCTTTATGAACTTTTGTTAGGGTTTTTTTTGTGTAATGTGTGGAAAGTTGCTAGCAATGAAATTAAAATTGAAAAATGTTTCCATGGGTCATATTCTTTATTGTTGATATTCATTTTGCTAACTTGGTTATTGATTATTAAGGAAGTTCAATAGGTATCCAATGAAAGTGAAAGCAAGGAGTAGCCAAACCACCCATGATGCAACTAATTGACCATCCAAGTTTGTAGGACCTTGTCTTCATTATTATAATGATTGAGTTTTATAAGTGGTTTGTTTTTACCAATTTCAATATATGTTGGTTGTAAATATAAGGTCAACATTTCTTTTGGGAACTCTTACACACATTATGTTGGCAAGGGGATCAATTTGTATGTTCGCTTTAACAATATTACAAATACATGCTATAATGTAGTTATGATGCATTATAGAGAGTCAAAAAGTGCACAAGTACAATGTTCAATACATTTTGGGTTAACTTTGAAACCTATTATGGTTGTTGGGCTTTGATTATGAGTATAAAAAGTAATTGATTGTCTTTGTGCCACCCTAATGGATCATATTTATGATTTAATGTTTCTTTCATTCATTCAACTTCCATTTCATGTGGAAGGTCACACCATGCAATTGTTTGTGGGTTAGAATGAACAAATTCAATTTAAATGTATAAGATGCATTTGTTAACTACATCCATTGAATTGGCAATAACAACTATTAATAGTGGTTGGTGTTGTTGTTGGTAGGTTTATTATGCATTATTATTGTTTATTGATGAAATAATGAAGTATGAAAAATTAATTTCATTAGTCCAAAAGTGGGGTGTAATTCAATAGCTTAAATCATTATGAGACCTTAAAAATGAAATAAGTTCATTTCACTTTAATCATTTCATATTTTGTTTAAATTATGTTGTTATAAGGTCATTATATAATCATTGCATTTCATTATTATTTGACATCACTATGCTAAAATAAAAAATCCATGACTAGTCCTTTTCGACTAAGTTAATCACTTATGTCATTTATAATTGAATCAAATTTGTCGCTTATGCCATTTTTAGTCATTTATGCCATGTGTAGTTGTATTAGCCTAGTTATGGATGCCATGTTTTGGTGTAGTGCATAATTCACTATACTAATTGAAATAATCAATTATAATAAATAAGTATATAATATCATTTTAAAAAAATATTTTAAGTTATTATATTTAAAAATATTATAGGTTATTTACCTTAAGGTTTATTTGGTTATTCTAAGTTATTCCGCATGTGGTCATTATGTTCATTATTTTTGGTTATTTTAAGTTATTGCACTTTAAGCTATTATTGACCATTCCAATTTAGATTATTTTAAATTATTATGCCCTAAGTTACTTTCAATTATTATTAGTTCTTATAGGTTATTACACCATAGATTATTATATTATAAGTTATTTCACCTTAATTTATTATAAGTTATTTTAATTTACGTTATTTTATTATTTATAATGTGTTAAATTATTATTGGTTATTTTACCCTAGGTTATTTCAATTTTTCAAAAACATTACCTTAAGTTATACCTTAAGTTATTATAGTTTATATTTTATAATAAACTAAGGAATAATTTAAAATTATAACTTATAAAAACCTAAGATTACATCATCTACAATAATTTACATTATAATAACAAAAAATAACCTAGGGTGGAATAACTTAAATTAGTCAAAATTAGTGTAAAATAAAATAATAAAAAATATGTTAAAATAGAATAACCTAAAATAACATAAGGTGGAATCACCTATAATAATTAATAATAATTGAAAGTAAAATAGTGAAAAATAATTTAAAACAAAATAATATATAATCACTTAAGGTGAAATGATTTAGAATAATCGAAAATAACATAGCCTTAAATAATATAAAGTGGATTAGCCAAGATAATCTAGGGTGAAATAAAATAAAATAACCTAGGTGAAATAATTTAAGATTAACCTAAAATCTTAACATATGGTAATTTACAAACAACTTAAGGTAACCTACACATAGATTAGGAACAAAATGTGCATAATAATACATGTTAACAAATCATTTCATTTATTTGAATAATGGTCCAATGGTTAAATATTTGCTTTTTAAACATGGATGTTGTAACCCTAGCCTTGGGTTCATGACCAAGGCAAAGGCCTGTAAGGTTGCGGGTTAAAATGGAAGCTCGGGAATCACACCTCATGTTATTGGGAGTGTAGGAAAGTGTGAGGGAATGCACCTTCACATTCCCAAGGGAGCTTCCACTTTGGGAATTAAAGTCTTAGTGGATTTCCCAAGTTTAGAGAGCGATTGCAGGGGTCAAAAGTCAATGAATTGAGGATTTCCTTATATCATTGGAAAGTTCTTTGAATGTAGATGTCTTAAATGGGTTCGCATGACTCATTTCGACAATTCAAACATAAGTTATAGCCAAAGAAAGGAGTTATAGGGTTGAGAGGCAATTTGATTCCCGACCACTAAAAGTTAGAAATCGCCCTGATTTCTTCATGTGCAGGTGGTGTGCGACATATCTTTGGAAAGCTCTCGATAAGAGCTACAATTGTGCTTTTAACCTCATCTCAATCAAAGGTCTACACGCAAAGTTATGGACCCCAAAAGTTGCGGGAGTTCTGGTTGTGAGAATTTCGAGACGCCCACTTGAGAATCCTGGACAAAATGACATTTGGGTGCCGGTCCCATGGCCAAGCATAGAGTATACTATAAGGGGAAAGGTGGTGGCTTCCCTCAAGTCCGGGTCATGGTGAATCTTGTGATTCAGAATTTGCCCGTGGCTTGTCGAAGCACCAAAAGTGCTCCAGTTATGCACTAACCAACTTGTTGTTTGGTTTTGTGTAGGTCCGTGTCAGTGAGTGATTGGTTGTCATTCTTCCTAGTCCCATCTTGAAGTTCTAGAATGCCCCTTTACCCCCAAATTATTATGAGTTAGGGAATGTGCCCCAACTCCTTATTTTTTTGTTATTTTCACCTCAAACTCACATTTGAGTCTATTAAGGAGCTTATGAACACGTCAATGGAGGTGAAGGGTTCAAACTTTCACACTTACACCCTAAATTGATGGGCTAAGTGGCCTAGGTTTTTAATTTAATTTGTAAAATATTGTGAAATGTACACCATATTATCTTCACCCAAAATAAAAATCTTCAAACTTTATAGTGTGAAAAATTTATGAACATGGAATAATCACAAATATTTATTTTTAAAAAAATAACTAAATTAGAAAATTATTTTCATATTAGTTTTCTCCTATAAAACTTCCAATATTAATTATTTGGAATGGGTCTACTTTTCAAAATATTGTATTCATGTGATATTTGAGTACTTTTTAGATTTGAAATCAACCTTTTTAATTTGCAATCTCATAAATAATTTTTTTACAAAGAAAAAAATTATGAATCCAAAATAATTTACGAAACGTTTGTAAATATTCACATCAACAACCATTTGTTTGGATGGATTGAGTACATGTGGTTTGAACTTTTTTTGGGGATTTACATTTTGACTTATATAGATCTTTGCATCATTTTTATAAATGATTGTGTAAACATGATATATCAAATTACATTTTTTGACAATTTGGGGTTTATTGAATTATGAACAATTCAAGTTGATGTTACCATTTTCTAATTGTTTTGTAGCTCGTATGTACTTTGCAATCTTCCAACTAGCCCCATTACACTAGTGTTTTTCGGGGAGAGATTGAAACTTCAAAAACTCATACAAAGGTTGGAAATCCTCATAATGAATCATTGATTTACCTTTGTTCAACAAGTTGAAAATAATTGCAAACTAAACAAGCTTTCGTTTATCCTCCATTGCTTGACCATTACTTAGTTGTTGGAGGACAATGGTTGTAGAAAGTTGAACATAAGAAATCTCATTTTTCACATGCATACCTTTTGGATCCATGATCCACTTACCATTTGAACCCTTTTGTTTACTTACATGTTTTTCAATAAAATCCCACTTTGCAACAAAACTTTCCTCCTTCCTTTCAATTTTGGTACAAACATTATCACATTTCATTGTAGAAACCACCCCAACTTCATTAAAATTGAGCTTTGCCCATGGCATTTTTATAACCCAAATTTCTTGAAATTCGTAATTCACATCAATTTCAACCTTCTTATGTGTTTTGGGAGCAGGGGCACATTCATCATCAACATTAACAATAATAGTTTCCAGCATAACATCTAAATTTATTTTAAAGATTTGAGGTGAAGAAGAGTGCAATTCAAGGTCATGAAGAATGTTTCTTTGTTCATCTATGATGTTGGGATACATTGTAAGAATTAGGAATGGAGGGGACAAGATTTTTTGCTAGAATTTGAGCATCGAAAAAATATTTAAACTTGAAGTTGTTTGGCAACACTAGAGGAGCCATGGCAAAAACCACCAAGTGCACGTTAACAAATGTAGACAATGCACACCAGTAAGTTCAGAGTCTAGATAGTGCCAATTGCAAGGTGCAAATTCAATGAACTGAACTTTAATTTGAAAACATTTTAAAATTCAAGACGAGAAAACTTATTTTAAGGCTTAGACACTTGAGCGGATCGTAAATTCACCAACAACTTGCACAACTTGTAAGTGTAAAGGGTATAAGCAAGATATTTTGTACATACTTGTTACCTTGCTTTCTACTTGAAAACACACAAAAAATAGTTTTTCAAATTTCCAACCTTCCTCTAACATTTTAAAACAAATGAAACTTTTATTTGTTTTCATGGGTATCTTTAATCTCCTTCTAATTTTTAAAAGCAATTTGTGTAATATCATTTGGACTTGAGAAAATACCCCAAAAGTATCCCCAAAATATCCCCCATTTTTTAAGGGTTGGGGATGATTTTAGTTATGAAAACAAACTCGATTAACCAAAAACATTATATTAGAATGTTCACCACATCAATATTGAGGTGTTTGAAAAAAAACCAAATACTTGCAAAAACATTTCACTTACTTTCAAATACTTGAACTTTATTTTTCAAATTGCCACAAATTTTAGGTTCAATTCAAGTACTTGCAAGTAGCTTTAAAAAATGTGATTATAACAATTTAACTTTTGAGGTCCATGTAAACAAGGGTTAAGAAATAATATACCCAAAAAGAAATTTATTATCCCCATAAAATTATTTACTTGTTAGTCTTTTTCTTTAAGGACCCTAATATTTTGTTGTTTACACTATTTTTTGTGTATACTTTACCATGCTTTCACCCCAAAGTGCACACTAGTGAATGCACACCAGAAAATGCAAACAACAAGGTGCACATTACAAATTTAGTGAACTAAACCTTAATCGAAAACCTCTTATGGTTTAAAATTGAAAAACCTACTTTAGAAACTTGAGTAGATCAACGATTTACTAGCCCCATACAAATCACAGCAATGGTATTAATGCAGACTCCAAACTCCAAGGCGATGAAACAACTTACATCACGGACTCAAGTCGATGAGTCATGATTCATGATCTACATAATGCGAACTATGCATTGCAACAAAAACAAAGAATAAATAATGCATACATTGAAAGTCATGAATCACTCATGATTTTGAAATCTTAATAAAAAAGATAGTAGCATAAACATAAGAGGTTGAAACATTTGGAGTTTGGACAATTTAATTAAAAGCAAGAAAACAAGAACCTAGACAATGGAAATGAAATGAAGAACATAGTAAGCTATTAAGGGTTTTAGTTCATGAACTTTTTGATTCATGACTCATGAGTGAATTGTTACAATGTCGACTCTTGAGCTCGTAGTGTTGAACCTCCAGCCCTCCAAGTTCCAAGTTCAATGTCTTTCAAATCTCAACAACTCCAATCCATTGTCGATTGCAACACTCATCATTGTTGACAACAAACTTCATAGAGTATAGAAGAGAATATTTTATGAAGATTTATGAAGGAATGGAAATGCCAAGCTGTCGGCCCATCTTCTTGTTGTTGCACTGAAGGCCCAAATTGGGAACTCTCAAATGTGCAATGTGCACACTGTAGTGTAGTCTGTTAGAACTTAGAACTTAGCAATTACAATTAATGAGTGTCCAAGCAAGGTGAAACAGGATGTCAACTAGGCATTAGGCTTGCAAAGTTCATGGACTACAAGCTTACAATCCGACGATGACCCACATTAATCCCAGGTGAGGGTTTGGCTACCAGTCAGTTTCTCAGGGGTGGCAGGGAGGCGACACATGTCTGCGCATTGTTTTCATTATCATCATGCCGAAAAAACCCGGGGTGTCCTTTGGCGAAATGGGGCAAGGAAAAAACAATTCTCATTTTGGGTAAAAAAAAACCGAAAGTTCATTTGAAAAAAACACTGGTCGTTGTAATTGGTACCAATGTGGGTGTGGTTTCACCTTGGGTGATTATTTTCAGTCCAAATGACATTTAATATGCTGTAAACTGTACAGTAAGTTCTACTTCCAAAAGATTCTCTGGCATGCCTTGCTTATTGACTAATTAACATGCGATGTACCTATGAAGGACGCTAAACACCCCCCCTAAGGAACTTTGTCGGGCGCTGATTATGGGCCTGACAGTGCAGTCCCGCGGAGAACTACGTCGTTCTGTTGCAGGGTTTAATTTTTTTTTCTCCCTTTTTGACTTTGTTTCTACAATAAATCTGAAAAAACCCCCCCTCCTTAGTGCCTGATGGTATGCCAGTGTTCCCTGTATGGGAGGTTCTGGGTTCAATACTTGAACTGTGATGCAAAACGTTTGCGCAGAACGTTAGCAATGAAGAACGTGCATAATGTTCTTCAATTTTTTTTAAAGAACATTGAAACCCAGGTTGCATGGTTTCTCGCAGACATATGAAGGGCGAAAAAGGTATGCAAAAAGACAAGGGAAACTAGCCTCAGACAGAGCTTGTTAGGGGGTGTGTTTTAAGGCACCGCTAGTACCTATTCTTTGTGCTCTCTACAAGAAAGAAAACGCATCGTTGATTAGAGTCTTAATGATGATCTAGAAATGCAATGATCACCCATAAATATAAAAGGTTGATTAAAATTTTTGAACTTCATATCTGGTTCATAAATAGATTGGGCTAAATCTTCATAAAGTTGATCAGCAATTTTTCTTTGTCTTCCTACCTAGTATCACCACTTGGGCTACATAAAAAATTTAATAAATGCACTAGGTACTGGTGAGACTATATTTTACTGGCGAAATTTCACCAAAAAGTGAAATCAGCACGAGCTATGCATTGGCTGGCTTCATACTTTGTACTTGTGTCTTTTTTCCCTTCCCCATGGAATCATTGTGTCATTGTGGCTGCCTCCCCTGTCAGAGAAGCTCCAACCCCTCCAGTGGCCGCCTCCCCAAACAGAATCTGCTTTCTACGAGTTCACACCATCAGACTCTTTTCAGAGTCGGTAGAATTTCTGCCTCAGCAGAGAGGATGGCACCTCACATGTCAGGTTTCTAAGAAATGAGGAACCTTACTTACACACTAAAGGAGGTATGACGAACCTTACGCATAAGGTCCCTGCTCTCCTCTGGAATCAAGTGCAGTTGTGCAGAATTCTGCTCTCCTCTGGAATGATGGACAGTTGTGCAGAATTCTAGCAAACACCTAAGGTGCCTGCTCTCCTCTTGGATGAATCACAATTGTACAGAATTCTACCAAACACCTAAGCAGGGGTTTTTTTTTTCCAATTTTGTGATGTAGCTGAAGTGGTGATCATTCATAAGATGATTTAGCCAGATTCGGCGACAGACTATATATGCAAGTAGAAAAAAATCAAGATCCTTCTATATTCTTGACTACCTACTGGAACTTATGATAAAAATCTGGCAACTTGGAATTTTTTTTTCAAAATCTGACAAATTTGGGCCGTTTTTTCCATGGAAAATCCTTTATATAGGTCGAAATTGTATTTTTCAGGTCAAAATTTGACGAAAATTTGGCCAAAAAAAGATGCTACTACTGCACGTAAGGTGCCAGCTCTCCTCTTGGATGAATTACAATTGTGCATAATTCTAGGGGTTTGTTACTCCAGTAAGGATCTCAAAGAGGGTGGCATTGAAAGTTAGGGTCCCAGGATCGGCTTCCACCTTGTGTAGGCCCCTCATTCCTGTAACAGAACCCTTCTGGGTACTCACTCCTCACCCTCCACATAATTGTTGGATAGACAAATTGCTGCTGTAAACTAAAATATAATAAGGCCCAGTTTACGACGTTCTGTATAGGAGAAGGTTCTGCTGTTCAGGCCTTTCGGATTCGAGATTCCCAAGGCTGGTAGGGGCAAGGTCAAAAATGTGGAAGGCTTGGATAGTGGTCCCTGCCCTTACATAAAGATTCAGCATTTTTTTCTTGTTTTTGAAATCATGAATCAGGAACTTCTGAAATTCAGTCCAGCCTGAGCTGAAGTTCCGGTAAAAATAAGGTAAGTTAAAAGCAAGTGAAGTAAAGTCAAATAGGTAAGATTCAGGCTGTGGGCCGACCTGGACTGAAGTTCCGGTAAAAATGAGGTAACTTAAAGAAAAGTGAAAAAAAGTCAAATATGTACGATTCAGGCTAGCGAGCGACCTGGACTAAAGTTCCGACAAAAATGAGGTAAGTTAAAAGTAAGTGAAGAAAAGTCTAATAGGTAAGGTTCAGGCTGGGGAGCAACCTGAAAATACAAAGGACAAAAAATGACGAGTATGTACGAACTGTGACGCAAGGTGATTCTGTGGGTCCTCTCAGGGCTGCCATTTTTGTCAAACACTCATGAAAAGTTTTGAGACATAGATAATGACGCAGGATGATTCTTTGGGTCCTATGGGAGCTGCATATTTTGTGTCGGTCCTGCCAAATTGTCATCGTACGAGAGAGCGAGAGAAATTTAAAAGTATTGTTATTGGTGAGGATCCAATTCTAGAATATATATATAAGCGTTTTCCTTTTCGTTTTGTTTTCCTTTCTCCCACAATTTGGTGACATAACGGAAGTGACATCATCCATAGAACATTTGCCAAACATGGTTATATGTAAGAAATAAAGAGGACAGGTCATTGGCTACTTACTGGAGCTCTGTACAAATCTGGCTATTTCTTTTCTTTTTTCTAAATGTTGTGAATGGAACCCCAGAAACCAGAATTTTACACTTTTTATCAAAAAAAATTGCCACAATAACTTATTGCCTAATAGTGTTGTTCTCTGTTGAGATCAAAAACAAAAAATGCAATGCAAAAAAGGTAGTTTTCTGGGGTTGTTGATAGTCAGATTTTGAACAAAACTTAATAAGAATTGTACTAGATACGAGAGTAACGTGTTTTGACTGATGTCAGTTCCTTTAGGCACAAGAAAAGGAGGGAGGCCCCTTTATTCCATGTCCCGACTTCTCATTTGTTGCATGGAGATTCTATTCCTATTTCAAATTCATTAATGCATTACTACAACTTCAATATTGATCAAAACACAAAGAAAAATTGAAAGAAATCTATTCATCTCTAGAAGGTGCTTAGTAGCAACCTTTCCCCTAGGGTTTTTTTAATCCTAAAAAAATCCAAGGGCCTCATTCACAAGTGAATCACAAGTGAAGTTATTTCACAATTTTGACTATCAGAAATTAGGGTTCATGACCCTTAATGAAAAAAAATATTATCAAACAATCATTATTTTTAATATCTATAACAATGTAACAAAGTTGCCATCTTTGGAAAATGAGATAGTACACCTTTTATGAAAGTTCCTAATGTGTTTTTTAATTATAGTTTTAAACCAAAAAAACCAATAAAAATTGATGGTTAGAATATCACATGGAAGACAAAAAGGAAGGTCAAAAAAGGCCAAAAGATGTGCAACTTGCAAGAACCAAATATGGTAAAAAGCTAGTCCCTCTCGTAGTAGGAAACTCACAACCCCTCTAATGTTGCCTGCAGGCAAATAGTGAGATCCAATAGTAATAAGAGTTTTATTCCTTTCAAGTTTGGTTTCTTATGCGATTTATTGGACAAGTGACTTGCTCTAAACTATAAAGTAAACTCTACTTCTAAAGATCCTCTGACATTGCTTGCATGATGACTACTTAACGTGCCAGGTATCTCTGTTCATTAAATTAAATGTAAAAAAGAAATCGCATCATTGATCAGAGTTTTCTGGGAAAGGCCAAAGGAACATTAAATTTGCAGGTCCCTGGAATCTGAATATGTACAATCTTCAAAGGAAAAAGTGGTTACAGATCATTGGAGTGTCCTTACGACGTGACAGGCTAGTCAGTTAAAAAAGTTTTAAAATGTAGCCTTTTGAGGGCAATTTTCCAAAGAGCCATTTCTGACCTAGTGACCCCAACAAGTAGTGTACCCATTGAGTTTTTTTATTTTTTTTGAGATTGGGGGCCATGTAGATGGTTCTACTGCCCGTATAGTGTTAAGGTCATGATGCTAATTAGCTACTGAGGTCTGAGGTCAACCTTATTGTAAGCATACATGAAAGAAGCAAATTTCTTACTAATATTTTTGACATACAATTTCCAGTTAATGAGCAAATGCCCCAATTAGTTTGTGTTCAAGTGTTGACTTTCTCTCCAAGTGCTGAAGACATTAGTGGCAATGCTACATCTACATTGTGTCTTCATAAGGATCGTCAAGTTCTTTATATCTTCCTAGATAGGATCCTCAATTAGGCTACATAAAAAAATTCATAACCACACTCTCGGTACCTAGTCAGCCATTATTTTACTGACAAAATTTCACTGAAAAGCGAAATTCAAAATTCAAAAATGAAGTGATTGTAGAAAGTTTCCATTGCCAAAAGAAAAAATAATAAAAAATAGAAAAGCCAACAAATTCCTACAGTTGGTTTTGAGTGTGTAGCCATAAATATAAAAGCTTGATTAATTTTTTTGTATTTCATATCTGGTTTATAAATAGATTCAGCTAAATCTTCATAAGGTTAATCAGCAATTTTTCTATATCTTCCTACCTAGGATCACCATTTGGGCTGCATAATTTTTTTCATAAATGCACTAGGTACCTAGTCAAACTGTATTTTACTGACGAAATTTCACCAAAAAGTGAAATAAGCATAAGCTGGCTTTCTACTTTCTACTTTCTACCCATGGATTCATTGTGTCATTGTGGCTGCCTCCCCTGTCAGAGAACCTCCAACCCCTCCACGGGCCGCCTTCCCAAACAGAATCGGCTTTCTACAAGTTCACACCATAGTCTTCTTCATACTCTTTTCAAACTCCACGAAAATGCAAACTTTTAAAATTTTGAATCCTTGCAAGACCTTTTTCCAAAAGTTCCAGGACTACAAAGAGTCTGTAGAATTTTTCTAATGTGTGAAGTAGCCTTGTTTTCCTAAAGATCTGTGGCCAAATTTCAACATATGTTGAGGTGGTGCGATGGGGCTAGTAGGAGGTATAGGATGTAGTTTGCCATCATCATTCTTGGATGAACGTGTAGGTTGCTATTGTACATCCATTGGATGTGATTGGATCATCAAAAAATTTGTCAACGTAGCTAGCAAGGATGTGACCTCATTGCCCTTTCTTTGCCAAAATCCTAATTCTAATTGCCCCCAACAACTACAAGCTTTCTCAACATGAGCCTTGTTGCTCTCATAGAGTTGATGCCATCACCAATAATGGTGCTCCAGAGTGCAATTCTTTCGTCAGACTTGTTGTGAGTTCCTTTAGTGCAAATTGCCAAGATTTGCTTCTCTTGTAGTTGTGATTGCTTAAATTGTCTTCTTCATTCCTACTTATTGCCATCTATCCAAGAATGTGGGGGTGCACACAACTTTTTGCTATGCTTGAAAGTTGAAACGACCACTCCCAATTCCCAATCCTTCAACTCATTTCCAATTTCCCATTCTTGTTTTTGTTTGATTTTTGTGAAGGTTGATATTGTATTTGTGCTTGTGGATTTGTGTAGAATTATGGGGGTGGTCGTTTCAACTTTGAATAATGGCAAGATTGGGACTTAGGAATGTTGTAGATTCAATTTCGGCGCAAGCTTGTAAAGTAAAATTCAAGGTAAGTTGATCACACCTTGCAACTTGCTATTCCATTTGTCGGTTTTAGGAGTTTTTATTCCTATTTGTCCTTTTTGTTCCAAGCCTTTTGTTGTTCTTCTGCAAGTTCTCTTTGTTCTTCTTTTGCAAGGAGGGTTTAAAGGAAATTCAACCCCCCTAACAATGTTTTCAACCACTCTGGACTTGATTATGTTTGGATTTTCAAAGCTTTGTTTGCATTGTGTATTTTTTTGTTTGATCTGTTCTATGTTTCAGAATTATTTGTTTTTATGCAAGAGGGTTTAAAGAGCCTCAACCCTTTCATTATGTTTTCGGCTATCTACAAGTATTCACAGAGCTTCAATCCTTTCACAGTGATTTTGTCTATTGGTGAATAGAATTCAAAGAGCTTTGACTCCCCTTTCTCACAATGTTATTGCCTCTCATTGTGTTATCAACTAGTTTCAACCCCCCTTTCCTTTCACAATGTTTTTGCCTTTCTCTTTGTTTTTGGATATGTCTTCTTCAATCTTCTAGTACTTCAACTATTCCAAAAACCCAACCGTTACCATGCCATTATGTCTTGTATTTGATTCCAATATGTTCCCAAGGTCGTATAGCTCTTTTGATAGTGGGCCAAAATCACCACTAACTAGAGCTTGGCCTAAATCCCCATAATCAAATGTCAACTTAATATGAATAACCAAATCCCTAGAGCTCCAAAACCCTATTTTTTCTTTTGCAATACTTAAGTCCTCCCCAAAATCCTTAATGTTATTGATGCAAATCTTGATGAATTCTTCCTTAAAATCCCTAATTTTATAGTTATAGATCTTGATGAAATTATGGAGCTATCAAACTCCCAATTTTATCCTCAAGCTAACCACACAAGGAATAAACAAAAGCTTGGTGTGGGTGGCATTGGGAAGAAGTTTTGCAAAAAGTCATATGATAATAATAGAAAGTTCTAAGCAAAATGATAGAAAAATTACCATGGGTTAAAAGGTTCGTGGCTATTGGTGGGATTATCCAAACTATGAGGTGCATAATTTGCTCCTTCATTGAAAACAAAGACAAAATTGTCGAATGCAAATGGAATACTTTAACTAAACATGTTGGTTATAGGATTGCAATTTTTGATTTACATCAATTTGGGATAAAAAAGGGGGCGAATACATTGCCAAGGATTGTGCCCATTTGATAAACATGTGATTGTGGGCCCAATAGGGTCCAAATTTTGTCTTGCAACAAGTCAATAAACCTTCGAGAGAGGGGAATCGAAAGATAGTCCAATTCAAGTCCCTATTTCAATTCTTTCCCATGGATGCCTTACGTTGGAATATGAGACAATGTATGATTTGTTTGCCAACTTGAAGGTCCTTAATAATTTGAGCATGCATTAATCTAATTCTACTAGCTGGATACTTGTTGAATTTATGCATTAACAAGTCTAAAAAGCCACTATCCAAACCATACAATCTACCAAATTTTTGGCATGCTCTTGTGATGAGGTGACAACCATAGATAATGGTTCTTGGATACATAGTCCATGCTTATGTGGTTGATGCTTGGACCAGAATCCATGTCTTAATATGTGTTGACCAAATTGTTGATGGATCGGGTTTTAGCAACCTCATTAAGGTGATTATGAATTGTACATAATGAATGGTGGGGGGTTAAACATGGAGGAGTTGTCCAAAAAGTTCTTATGTTTTGGGGTAGATGGAATGAACATGTTTTAGGGAGGCAAAAATAGAGTGACAAAGCAAATCAAATATTGACGCACTCCCAGGTCCCGGGGTGAACCCACTTGAGGGTTCACCAAAGTGTAGTTGCGAAAAGTTGGGACTCGGAGGGCGCTCCCGACTTCCAACACTATAAAGGGGTAGAGGGGCGTGCTAAAAGTCTCGGGATTAGACTAGGAAGGACTAGTAGATCAAGCTTGAATCTGCATCCAAAACAAACCACAAAGTGGTTAATTCACAATCCGGGACACCCTTAGGTGTTGGGACAAGCCACGGGCACTTTGGACCACAAGACTCACCACGGCCCGGACTCAGGGGAAGCCACCACCTTCCCCCATATAGTATTCTTTGCACCACCCCACCGAGGCTACATCCAAATGGCTCTTTTTCCCGGGACTCCCAAGTTGGAGTCCCGAAATTGTCCCGAAATTGTCCCGGTTGTAGTCCCGGGACTTTGGGAGCTCATAACTCCTGACTGTGGGGTTTGATCGCGACGAGGTCTGAACCAAAGTTGTAGCCCTCGTCGAGATCTTTCCAACGAAATCTCGCACTTTCAATTCGGAGGTCGGGAAAAGGTCGATTCCCGACTTTTAGTGGTCGTGAGTCAAATTGCCAATTTGACTCCCGGCTCTTCTTTTGCCCATAACTTAGGCTGCAGATGTCCAAATGACCAATGCGAGGCCATGTTCGATATCTAAACTTCAAGAACTTTCCAATGACACCAAGAACACCCCAATGCGAAGTGTTTTGCCCTCTGATGTCGAACTCTAAACATTCGGGAGTCCCGGAGGACTCCAAGTCCCCAACTTTGGAAGTGTTGGGCTTCACCCCCACACTTGGCCAAAGTGGGGTTGCGACAAAGATTCTTGGGCCCCTTTTTCCATGGATGTGCATTATTTTGCACACCACACTAATGTGGCAGTGCAATCCTTGGGAAATTTGACCCTCATTACTAAGATTGAAGGCTTTATTTTGAACACGTATGGCTATTTTAGCCATTCACCAAAAAGACATTTGGAATTCCAAAGACTTGCTCAAATCCTAGAGGCAAAAGGGAATAAAATCCTCAAGAATGTCAAAACAAAATGGATGTCCGTGCTTGATCCATTGAAGAGGATCATGGTAGAATATCGCCTTTTACTTGTAGTGATACAAACTAACTAGTTTACAATCCATGTGGCAAAGGTATTTCTATCTCCTTAAATTCCCATTTTGCATCTATGTAACATTCTAGGTTTTTCTATTTTTATGTTGTTGGTCAAGGTGATTATCATGATAACATGGGCTATCTTTTTTTTTTCTATTTTGCAAATCTCAAAAATGATGTATATTGACAATTATGCATTGTGTGGTGTATGTGCAAACCAATTTGGGTCTTCTTTCTGATCTCATATGTTGTTTAGCATTGTGTGTATTTTGTGGCTTATGCAAAGCATGCAATCCCTATTCAAATTTGCACAACAGGAAGATATCTTCATATTTGAATTCATAACTACAATCAAGGTATGCCAAGGTTAGCTATACAGTTTGTACTATGATACCATTCTATCATTCCAAGGAAATGAATTTTTATCCTTTTACGAATTGTTATAAGGTGATTATTAATAAATCCATACAAAATGGGTGACTGATTATAACATAGAGGGCATCAAACATCTTGGATTTATTATAAATGGTGAAAATATATGGACTCATTGGGGTGCACTATGTTTTGATACAAATGTTATGTTGTTGGTGACACAAATTGCATTTGCCACAATGGTACAACTTGTGAAAGCTAAATGCAAACGTAAATTCTTCAACCCTTTTTATTTCAGTTGATATGAGTTTTGTAGATTTGGTTCATTTAGGTACTTTTAATGAATTTTGATGCTCTTTTTATCATTTTGCTTTTGTCACATCCCAAAACCATGAAAGTTTTTTTAACTTTTTACCCTTGTCAAATTCCAAACCAATGAATTTAGATGGTCTTCACTTCTTTTGCTTCTATTAGATTCTAAAAAGATGAAGTCAAATGGTATTTTTATCTTTATGATTTTATTAGATTCCATAACCATGAATTTAGCTATGATCTTCTTATTTCTTATCTTTGTCAAATTCTATAACCATGAACTTAAGGTATTTTCATATCTTTTACCTATGTTAAATTCTATAACTTTGAATTTAAGTAAGTTTTTTAATATTTGGCCTTTGTTAGATTCTGGAACTTTGAATTCAAATCAATCTTCTTATATTTAACCTTTGTCAAATTCAGAAACTCTGAACTTAGATCAATCTTCATATGTTTTGCTTCTATTAGATTAGATGGAACTTTGAACTTAAATTAATTTTCTTCTATTTTGCCTTTGTCAAATTTTATAACCATAAACCTACATGATTTCACATGTTTTACCTTTGTCAAATTTTGGAACTATGAACTTAAATGAATCTTAATATATTTGGCCTTTGTCAAATTCAAGAACTTTAAACTTAGATCAATCTTCATATGTTTTGCCTTTGTTAGATTAAATGGAATTATGAACTTAAATGAATCTTCATATATTTGGTCTTTGTCAAATTCAAGAACTTTAAACTTAGATCAATCTTCATATGTTTTGCCTTTATCATATTAGATGGAACTCTGAACTTAAATCAATCTTCTTATATTTTGCTTCTGTCAGATTTGGTAACCATGAATTTACATGATCTTCCTATGCTTTACCCCTATTAGATTCTAAAACTATTAACTTAGATGAATCTTCTTATATTTTGGCTTTATTAGATTCCATAACCATGAAGTTACATGTTTTATTATTATTTTGCCTTTGTTAGATTCTAGAACACTGAATTCATGTGGTCTTCTTTTCTTGAACCACCTTTGTGAGATTCCAAAACCATGAAATCATACGGTCACACATTAATTTTCTTCCTTTTTCAAATTTCCATAAACATGAACTAGCCCAATCTTCTTATATTTTGCCTCTATTAGATTTCTAAAACCATGAACTCAATCTATGGACCTTTTATATTATTTCAGTTCTACCTTTGTCATATTTCCATAACCATGAATTGTGGTTTGGTCTTATCTTTTTTCCGCTATCCAATTTGTAATACCATGTACTTAGATGGTCTTTTTTTAATCTTTTTACCTTTGTCATGCCTTGTTTAATGTTGGATGGCAAAGGCTACGGAATGCTTGATAATAAAGTCAGATGCACAATTTCCTAAACAAGCAATCATGGATGCTATGGGGATTGTTTATCCCTAATATTGGTTGTAAGTAGATGCAAATGTGATAGTTCCTTGACATCTTGAAGTGCTGAAGAATTCTTATTGTAGCTCTTGTACATGTGGACAACCCAAGGACAACAAATCTACCCATATGGTTCCTACAATTCTCTGAGGTTGGGATTTGGATGTTCAACAATGCTTGTTTAAGTTGGCCATGAAATCCAACATTGCTCATGGCTGAAGTCATGGCTCTTGCATCTAACAAGTTTAACCCTACCATCATTAATCCTGTGACACACTTGTGGCAAGTGATCCATGCATCACATTTGTTGTCTAATGCTTTTCCTAAGTACTTAAAGGTGGTAGAGATTGCCATGGTTCATGTGCTTGGTTTTGTCAAGGATGAACAATGTTTTAGTTCTGTTGCATTCTTGAAAAACAAAGTGCAAAATAGATTGAACAACCATCTTGAGCTGGTTGTTTCTATGCATGCACAAAAGTTTTTCACACTTTACAACTTTCCTTACAAGGATACCTATGAAATGTGGTCTAATGTTCAATCAACAAATGGCCGAGGTCGATATGCTTAAATTTTATTGGTTATTTCATGCCCCTCTGCTCATATGCTTGTTGCTAGATATCACTTCTTAGCTTAGGTTTATAGCCAGATTATTCTGCGAGCGTCTAGTGCACATAGCCAGATATTGATGGATTTGGGGCTTTAGTAGCCGAAGGATAAAGAAATACGCCTCATTGCCACCATGAACTCTGTGGCCTTTTATGTAATTGCCCAAGGGCCTGTTAATAAAAATGACATTTGCCTTATAAATTTTGGAAACACTGTTTTATCTTCACCATATGTGCTTTCTGTTGGTATAATTTTTTGGCACATTCGCAACAACCGAGAAATGAAAAAAAAAAGGCTGGTGTGAAGGGTAAAATTTCTGCCTCAACAGAGTGGATGGCACCTTACATGTCAGGTTTCTAGAAAATGAGGAACCTTATTTACACTAAAGGAGGCATGAGGGACCTTACGCATAGGGTAAGGCCCTGCTGTCAGGGAATTGCTACGTGGATGTTGCCCAAGGTGCTCACACAGTAATTCCCTGACAGCAGGGCATTACCCTGCGTAACAACCAAGGGTAATCAATGGTTTTAAAATAAAAAATTGTCTTCCAAAGATCTCATTGGGTTACATCCTATGCCCCAGGGATGTTACAATCTCACACCCTCCGCTCTAGGGCTCTTTTTGTAAGCCTGATTACTAAATGTAATCTGCCCTATAAATACATTAAGAGTTCCCTGCGAGGTTGTTGTTCCCTATAAGGTGTCTGTTCTCCTCTGGAATGATGGCCAGTTGTGCAGAATTCTAGCAAACACCTAAGGTGCCTGCTCTCCCCTTGGATGAATCCCAATTGTGCAGAATTCTACCAAACACCTAAGCAGGGGTTTTTTTTTGGTTTTGTTTTTCAATTCTGCGATGTAGTTGAAGTGGTGATCATCCATAAGATGATTTACCCAGGTTTGACTAAATTAGATATGGTAGTAGAAAAAACTCAGAATCCTTCTATAGGTCAAAGTCATATTTTTCACCTCAAAATTTGGCAAAATGTCACCAAGAATAAAACACTGCACCTAAGGTGCTTGCTGTCCTATTGGATGAATCACAATTGTTCAGAACTCTATGGGTTTGTTACTGGAGTAAACATCTCAAACACGGCTGCATTGAAAGTTAGGGTCCCAGGCTTGTGTTGGCCCCCTCATTCGTATAAACAGGACCCTTCTGGGTTCACTCCTCGCCCTCCATGTAGAGCACTGCCAGATTTTTTGTAGTGTATTTTGGGATTATGTTGTAAAACCAAATGTGACCACAGTGCATTTCGAAATGATATGGAGAGCATTCCATTTTTCGAAAATGCACTGTCACGTTTTTTTTAATAAAAAAATCTGAGAGTGCTTTATGTTGGGCAATGCCCACAGAGTGCAGGCATTACTGAAATAAGAACTCCTGAGCCTCCTGAGTTCACTAGTTCCTATTTCAGTAATGCCCTCCTCCTGGGGCATTACCTTACACATAAAGATTCAACATTTTTTTCTTGTTTTTGAAATGGCCAATCAGGAAAACTAGAACTACCGCATTCCTGAAGGCCCAGTACAGCATGTTTCGAAAGTTGCTGGGCCTTCCAAATTTTGAAAGTTCCAGGGAAAATGAGATAAGTGAGGAAAAGTCAACTAGGTAAGATTCAGGCTGGGTTTATCGAAAAATAAAAAGAATGTACAAAGGAAAAAAAATGGTGAGTATGCACAAACTATGACACAAGACGATTCCCTGGGTCCTCTTAGAGCTGCCATTTTTGTCAAACACTCATGAAAAGTTTTGAAACATAGATAATGACGCAGGATGATTCTGTGGCTCCTGTTGGAGCTGCATATTTTGAATCAGTCTTGCCAAATTGTCATGTTACAAGCGAGGTTCTTGCCAAATTGTCATCTTATGAGTGAGGGAGAGAAATTTAAAAGTATTGTTATTGATGAGGATCCAATTCTAGAATATATGTATCAGCATTTTCCTTTTCCCTTTTTTTTCCTTTCCCCACAATTTTGTGACATAATGGAAGTGACATCATCCATAGAAGATTTGCCAAACACAGCTATGTGTAAGAAATAAAGAGGACAGGTCATTGGCCACTCACTGGAGCTGTCTGTACAAATCTGGCTATTTCTTTTCTTTTTTCAAAATGTTGTGAATGAAACCCCAGAAACCACAATTTTACATTTTTTTATTCAAAAAATTGCCATAAGAACTTGTTGCCTAGCAGCGTTGTTCTCTGTTGAGATCAAAAACAAAAAATGCAATGCAAAAAAGGTAATTTTCTGGGTTTGTTTATAGTCAGATTTTGACCAAAACTTAATAAGAATTGTACTAGATACCAGAGTAACTTGTTTTGACTGATGTCAGTTCCTTTAGGCACATGGAAATTCTATTCCTAAATTGGCTGCCACTATTTTCTATTTTTGGCCTGTACTACCGCCTTTCCAAGCACACCCTACCTATTATGTTGCAATAAAATATGGTTTATAGGCTTCATTAAATCACCCGTTGTGTTTACTATAGTAGGCCTATGGTTTATTCATTTCCTTCTTTCTTTGGTCACTTACCGACAGCCAATGCCGTTGCAATTGTGCGATGTTTCCCATTACCGATTGGTGCAATCTTGGATGTGAGAAATACTGTTGCATGGCCACATACTGAGCTTGGGTAAGTGGAGCTGCTCCTACCCATACTTCCTTGCCTTGGAAGTAAGTTAACCACCATCACCGATCCACCAAAGTTGTTTTCGATCGTGAGGTTGTTTGCTGGCCACCATCATTTATTCCCTTGGAGAATCTTCTCTCTCTCTTTCTCTCTCTCTATCCCCCTTTCAAAGCTCTTCTGCGTTGAAAATCTCGTACTGCCATGAGAACTCTGTGGACAACTTCCTGTAGCCAGCTCCTTCACCTATAACTTGGATTCATCTGCAGTCTGTTTCAAAGTATCATCATAGACTGAAGCCAATCTCTCACATTCTCTTTGTGTGTGTGTGTTTTTCGTGTGCGCGTCTGGTTAGGGGAGGATAATTTTGTGACCATTGCGTTTGGAGTTCCTGCAGTGGTTCATTTCGAGTTTAAAGATTTGATCTTTGCGTAGATTTTTATTTGTTTTTTGGGGTTTTGGTCGTAGAGTAGTTTGTGTTGCGAATTTTGCGTAAAAATTCCCGGGACTCTTGGGTGTTTTCGTTGCTCCAATTTGGGTTGCTCTTGTTTGCTTGCTTTGAGTGTGACTTTCTGCTCTGCTTATGTTGCTGCAGATAGAGGAGAAATACGTCCTTTTAGATGGCGGGGACTGAAGCCATGCAGCTTCCAGGGAGAAATTTGATGTTGTGATTTGTGGGGTTTCCTCGTGTGTGTGTGGAGAGTGTCAGTGACAGTGGGGTTAGAGTGTTGGAAGCTGTGGAAGAAATGGGTGGGATTTTCTCGCTTTTTCTTCTGTGCATGGTTTTTTCTGGCTCCGTTTTAGGTCGCCAACAAGAAGGGGACTCTGTAGCTCGGAGAGTGCGAGTTCCGTGGCCTTTGGCGTTCTGTCAGGAAGCCCTCTGGGTTGACGACGATGCGGAGCCGACGGATGTTCCAAGAAGAGAATGGAAAGGGAAAAGCAGCGGAGCGGAAGTGAACAGTCGTTGCACAAAGCAGGAGGAGGGGGGGACAGTCAAAGCCAGGCCAGCAAAAGGTATATCCTTTTCCAAGGGGGAGTGGCAGCAATTCCCAAATGCACCACCCATATTGCCCTTCAATGCCAGTGACGAACAACAATTAGGTGCAGCAAACCAACTTGATCCTGTCCACCTTGCATCATTTTCGTTGACGAATTTCCAGGGCGAAGGAGGGCGAATTTCGGGCTACCTATTATTGGAAATCACAACCTCCAACAACATCAACGACAACAGATTCCATGGGTTCTATAACTTTTCAAATGACGAAGCATTTCAAAGCCAAAGAGACTACTCGGCTCTCAAGATTGACCTGGAAGGCTTGATGCATGAGACGAAAGAGGAGATCACTCTCTGCATGCTTGGTTGCACAATGTTTCCATCCTCATTGGATTCGGCATCACTCCTTGAAGAAGACTGTAATGTGATGTTTCAGATGCAGTATCCAAAGAAGCTGTCGTTGACAAGGAGCGTCATCCGCGCGCAAGTAACAAGCCTGCTGAATGCAGGTGAAAAACACCATTTCCATCCCATCAATGTGACAGCACTGCCACCAATAAACCGTATGCCGCCATATGAGTACACTGTAGCTGATGTCATAGA
>Ga0209208_10002993_pt1 | contig 24326 bp, 16 predicted proteins | sample S1TSphfallax_3_FD_187694 | JGI IMG/M metagenome (GOLD analysis project Ga0209208, IMG submission 187694) | Host-associated microbial communities from peat moss isolated from Minnesota, USA - S1T2_Fd - Sphagnum fallax MG (SPAdes) (version 2) | ecosystem: Host-associated > Plants > Peat moss >...
AACTTAATCCATTTTCCCCAACATGATTTCCCAACATGCAAATGCTTGTTTTGTAGTTTAACCATTGGGTGTGTAAGGGAATATTTTTGGGTAGCCAATGTTTGCACCAATTTTTTTGCACTCATGTCTTTTGACACCACTTCAACTTTCATTCCAATACACTTTGAATCAAATGGTTACTTTGCACTTTTCCTTAAAGACTAAAAGCCAGACCAAGATTTTGAGTTTTTTTTTTTTTATTCCTTTAAATTGACATTCCAACACATGCCCCATTTATTGGTAAGTGGTCTTTCTAGGATGGTTTTTGAACATTTTTGGAACTATTTTCACCTTGAAAATTTAGGGAATGGATTCCCATAATTGTTCCAACTTTGTTCTCAGATTGTAGAGGGTCACATTCCACCCCAAATTACACGTGTCCTTGGAATGGCCTACCTCTAAACCATGACCAAACCTTCAAGTGGAATTTGTCCCATTGTAGTGAGGGAAACATTGTATTGATTCATAAGTTGCGTTTTATGCTTTCAATTCCACAAAGCTTTTGCAACACATTTTTCCCCACACCAATTTAAAGTTGCAACTAAGGGCAATTATGAAGTAGTAATCCATAGCATCAAGTGCACCTTAGATTTTCACCTCGATTAGGTTGTTATTTAATTGGACATGGCCAATGCCTTCAATTCAATGTTAAGATGGGTCATATTTTAAAAAATTTGTGCAGTAGGTGGGGACATCATACAACTCATCTGTCGCAACCCCACTTTGAGGCAAATGTGACGATGGGACTCGCACTCCCAAAAGTGGGAACTTGGAGTCCTCCGGGACTCTTGAAACTTTAGAGCTCGATTACAAGGGTCAAAACACTTTGCCTTGAGATTTTCTTTATACCGTTGGAAAGGTCCTGAAGTGTAGATGTTGAAAATGGCCTTGCATGAGCCATTCAGACATTTATAGCACAAGTTATGGTCGAAAGAAGGGCCAGGAGTCAAACTAGCAGTTTGACTCCCGACCACTAAAAGTCGGGAATCGACCCGACCTCAGTGTGTGCAGGTGGAGTGCAACACATCGTTGGAAAGCTCTTGAGGAGACCTATAAGTTTGTTTCAGACCTCATCTCAATTAGAGGTCTGAGCCGAGAGTTATGAGCTCCCAAAGTCCCAGGAGTCCAATTTGGGATAATTTCGGGACTCTTCCTTAGGAGTCTCGGGATTAAAAGCCATTCGGATGCGGGTGTGGCAGAGCAACGCAAAAAATACTCTATGGTGGAAGGTGGTGGCTTCCCCCGAGTCTGGGTCGTGATGAGTCAAGTGAGTCCGTGTTGCCCGTGGCTTGTCCCAACACCAAGAGTTTTTCCGAAGGTGAACTAACCAACTTGTGGTTGGTTTTTATGCAGGATCGAGTAAGTAAATAAGTTGTCCCTCTTCCTAGTCTAATCCTAGAGCTTTTAGCACGCCCCTCTCACCCCCTTTAGTGCTAGAAGCGGGGAGTGACACCAAGTTCCAACTACTTCCGTTCTTTAACATAGTTATACTCTTTTGAATCTAATAAGGAACTTAGGGGTGCATCATCATCCCCTTTGTTCGTGCATTCGATACATTTGAGTCTCCCCTATTTTGTGATCATCGTAATCATGAAGGTGATGTCATCTGCCATGGGAACCTGTCAAGGTGATCTTTTGGGAAGGGCACTATTCACTTTAATCCATTTTATGTTTTACAACTAATCATTTCCCCTTTTGTCTATTTCCATCCATTATAGATGACATTCACATTATAGGTCCCCTTTAAATTGTATCATTTACATATGAACATTTTTAGATCGAATTCCATGCGATAGGTCTTTCTATCCAACTTCAAAAATGCATAGCATGGTCACCTTCTACCTTACCACCAAACTTTAACACCCCATCTTAATTTACCACCCCATTCGAAGGAATGGAAGTCTTGGGGGTTTTGTTGGACACCTTAACTTTCACATCATCCTTCATAAAAGATTCCCTGCAAGAGGACGCTGGACATGTGGACCTTCTCATTAGAATGGGTGATGTTCAAGTAGCTTTTGGAATTTTAATTCATTGTTTCATCCAACGCCCATCGTACTTTTTATGATGCACACCACCATTTTCCACCTTCATAAAGTCCCTTATTTCTTTTGACTTTTCCTTCTTTCAAATGTTTGGGCACCTTTTGGGTCTAAGTTCCTTTGATAGCCCAAAAGGACCTTTAGTTCGTAAACAAGTTTCCCTTTTAATAACTTTCAATGGTGTCAGGCTCATATTGACATTGACCATTGCCCTAGAGGCTTATTTAGGGAAATGGGTCCTTGTTGTTTCATTCATAACTGCTAGGTTTATAGTTGATCAACGTCCTTTCCTTCTTGAAACCTTAACACAAGTCAACAACAACACATTTCCTTTCCAACAACACTTTAAGACGACATGTGATCTTTTACCACCCCTTGTATGTGCATGTCCTTTTCCATTTGAATAACTCATCAGGCAATAAATGATTCAACTTCAAAATTCCATCTTGGAGTGTTTACACCATCATACCTTTTGTAACATGCTCTCCAATAGGATATTTGAAGCCCATCATGCCCAAATTTTATCATGTTTTGGCCCGAGGATGGTTGCTTAATTTATAGCTCAATTAATCTTTCCAATGTTTCAATTATTTTCCCTAGTTTTATCCACATCACTTTGTATGCAACTTAGATTACCCCATCTCTTAATTGTAGGCATCCCTCAACGTGTGTGCACACATCACATCAAGTTTGGGGGTCCCAATTTAACAATGTATTTATTTTGTAATTTCATGCACATGGACAACATTTTAAAAAAATCTTATCATTTTAATTGACATTTCAATGACACATCAAATTCCACATTGTCAAGCTTAACACCACTTGGGAATGCACATTAAGTTAACATATTTCCAACATTCACTTATCACTAAGTGTGCACCTTCCTAAGTATATCATATAACACATGGTCAACTAGAAATTAACCTTTGGTTTAATATAATCATGAAGCAAAACGAAATAATAATGAATTAAAAAAGGGGACACTCTTTAATTTGCCAAATAACGCAACTCTTTCACTCTAATATTCGATTGGACTAATCTTTAAAATTATTATATCAATTGGAGATCGCTAATTTAGAGGGGATAAGCACAGACCACTATTTTAGCGCTTCTTTTAGCGCTTTCTTAGCTGCGGCACCGCTCCTGCAAGACCATGCTACGGCGACCTAAAAGAAGCGCGCTCACGTAAGTAAAAGAGAACGGCGGGCTTCCCCTTCACTCCCTCCCTCTCACAGTCTTCAATTGCAGTGTTTCTGTTGGATCTACTGGGGTTCTGTTGTCGCAATTGCGCGGTTTTCTTTTCTTTCGACGAAGGCCTGCGAGGTTACAAGGACGTAATTCTGTTGCGCTGCTTTGTAAGCGTTCTTTCGATCCCTTTCTCGTTTGTTTTGTTGACTTTTTGGGCAGTGTTTTGTTGAAGTAGAGACTACCTCATGTTTTGCAGGTGAAGCACGTTCATGTCGTCGATGCAGTGACATTTTCTGGGCTGTTTTCCGCAGCTTTTTCTTTTTTCTATTTTGGAAAAAAAATTGTGTTTTCGTTTTTCAGAAGTGTCGTGGTTTAATCTTATTTAATTTATTTCAGTTTTAATTTTCTAATAATTTTTTAGGTTTTTGTTTTTTTTTGGTAATGGAGGGATGGAGAGAGCAGAGGATCATCTTCTTTGGCTCATTTCTACCTTAGAGATTTTTCTGTGAATGAATTTGACATGGTTACACATGGGGAGAAACCAAGATAGGTACTTGAGCAATTGGGATTCTGAGCTTGATGTGTATATATATACCATTCCATCTCTGAAGAGGTGTGCAGGTTTAGTGAGTTTCATTTGGAACTAGTGTTTATTAGAAGCTGATGCAAAATGTTGGAATCCTATCCAGGGGGAACAAGATACTTCATGCATGTCATTTCAGTTTATTACAATTGATTTCCACTCGACAGTCATTTACATTCTGTGCAGCTAAAGAAATTCAAGGGTTTGGTTTGATTGATATTGCTTTGTATTATTGTTGCAGGTTTGTGCTACACAGGTAGTGTTAGGCCAGCACCATGGAGAGGGTAGTGACTATGGAGGTGGGGGATGATGGTGTGGCTCTCGTGACTCTCAATAAGCCACCTGTCAACTCTCTTGACAACAGTAGTCCAAATTCTTGTATGTGGCTTTCTATTTCTTTATCTGTAATTTGTTTACGTGCACAGATTTAGATGGCTGAGGCAGCTTCAGTTTTGATTATGGTGCTTTTCTATCTGGCTGTATGTTATTTGTGTGCTAGCTTTGAATAATGTTTGTATTGCATTGAATGTTGAAAGTGTTCTCAAATCTGTTATTGACCATAAATTTGTGAGATCATGCTCTTAAATTTTGCAAATGTCTATTCTCCCCCTCTTTTCTTTTTCTCTTCGTCATACTGTTTCTTTTCTTTTTCAGTAACTGTCCTTTGCTCATCTTTGTGTTTCCATATTATTCTTTTGCTGTGCCTATACCTTTTGGGGACACAGCTGGTATGGAGGTCACATAAACTGTGTCTTTTAAGGATTCTTGTTTCATGATCCAGAAATATGTTACTCAAGCACATTCTCATTGTTCATTTTGTGGGATAACAGTGATGGCACAGCTGAAGGAGATGATTACTGAGGCCCACTCCCGTCCAGATGTGAAGGCCATTGTCATTCGAGGTGCAACTTTTTGCCTTCTATTTTGGCTCACTACTACTGCATATTCAGTTTTAGTTCAGGTTGAGATGTAGCTATCTTCTGCTGTCTTCTTGTTGAGTTCTCATCTAGTGTGTACAGGAACTGAACATAAAAACTGTACCCATAAGATTGTAGGCTGATGTTTGTGTTTGTTGTTGTGTTATTAAGAGCATTGTGGGTTGTGTTTGCAGGGGCCAATGGTAAATTCAGTGGTGGAGCTGACATTGGATCACTGCAAAGTGTGAAGAAAGGTCAGCTGTCAAAACATGAAAAGAATTTTCTAAAATGTTTTCATGCCTATGAATGTAGTCTAGAAACTTAGGAACCTTGATTAAAGGTTGCTTGGCAACTTGTGTGCCCCTTGCTGATGGGCAATGGAAGTTGTAACCTGGCAGAGGGGCAAAGCACTACTTATCCACATTACATACGGGGTTCAAGCTTTTTCAATCACATTATTGAAGGTATTGCCTAACTCAACATTCTTGGGAGATAATATGGTTATGTGAATGGTGGCTCACACCCTTTTGCTGATGAAATGTTGGTACTGCACAATTCTCCATCTTGCATGTTTCTGCTGGCTACACTTTGGAGAGGGAACTTTTCTTCTGGGACCATTTCGCCTTTTCCATGTACCTTCATCACTGGTCCACACCCATAAAGGCTGGTTTCATTTGCAGTCTAAAGTTTTGCTGTTTTGTGTGAAACAGAGGGGCCAAAGCCAGTAGTGGCTGCAATTGATGGATTTGCACTTGGTGGTGGGTTGGAGTTGGCAATGGTAAGCTAGACACTCATTTCTCCCTCTTTCTAAGTGTATCTTAACTTTAGTGTTCTTCAGAGTAAGTTGCCATAGTGTGTTGCAGACAGATTGAATATTGTCACTAGCAACCCATAACTTTGTTGGTTATAAAGTGCAATTTTGTTGACCCTCCTGTCTGTCTTGGTTTCCTGTCTAGTCATATGTAGTTTGAGGGTGCTAATTCACAAGTAGACAGCCTTAATTGTATTTGCATGTCTTTTATCAGTAAGTATGCTGTGGGCTTTCTCTGTTATCCATAGTTATCTGTGATCTATGTGTCCATCAGGCTTCTATAAGGTTCCCAGTGTGTTGGAACTTGGAATCACTTTACTTTTTGTCCTGCAGGCTTCCAATGCACGTGTCGCTGTTCCAAAGGCTCAGCTGGGTCTTCCAGAGTTAACACTTGGAATAATTCCCGGCCTTGGTGGTGAGTACATTCCTTATAGTCTTGAGATAGGATGGCGCTTTGGAATTGCATTGAATTCTATACTTGATGTCAGTAAACATTTTTTACCGAGTAACATTTCCCAATCTCTCATGAAAAAGGTCATCGCTTGATATTGAGAACATTAAGTGATGCGATACCTTCCATGAATTGATGACCTTGATTTATGAACTTGATGGTCTAAAGTTGATGCCTGATGTTGCATTGCTTGGCTATGTTCACTGTGAAGGTACTGCACGACTTCCTCGGCTTGTGGGGCTTAAAATGGCCATAGATATGATGCTGGTACTCTTCTTTTTCTCCTGCTTGCAAATTTACAGCAGAGATGTTTTGTGTGTTAGGAGAGAGTGCAACATTGTGTGAAATCTCACATCTTTCCATACATTATTTCTGAGGACCCTGTGGAGATCATTGATGAAAATCTGGGTTCTGAGAACAGAGTTCGAAACCGATATCATCAGAGGATGCAAAGGAAGCAGGTCTGATTGATGCAGTTGCATCTCCAGAGGAACTTGTACCGGTTGCACGGAGATGGGCATTAGATATAGTCTCAGGAAAACACCCATGGCGAAGGTCACTTGCTCTTACAGACCGATTGGGCTCCAAGGAGGAGTCAGTGGGATTGATCAACCAAGCAAGGGCAATGGCAAAGAAGAGCTACCGGAATGTGCCACATCCTTTCTCAATGCTGGATGCAGTGGAGGAAGGCATCACTAATGGGGGACATGCTGGCACATTGAAGGTCTGGCTGAGTTAGCTGAAAGGGTTTTGAATTCTGCATTAACAAGAAAAGGAGTTGCAAGACCTAGAGTCCAGGTTAAGCATTACAATATCTTGAGGAGCTGAATTGTGATAGTTCCATGCTAGACAAATTTTTATTTGCATTTCATTTGTGCCCCATCAAATCCAAGTTCAATCTTAGGAGTTCTGAAACTAGGATGCTTAAGGATGAGCATTCTTGTGATTTTAACCCATTAGGAGAGTTACTGTCTGAACATATGAGTTCACTTTATTTTTGACAGGAAGAGGAGATATCACCACTTCTAGTTGTGAGCCCCACAGCAAAGGGGCTAATGCATATTTTCTTTGCACAAAGGAGTGCTTTCAAGGTACATGCTCAGTGATGAAGTCTTCAGAGGTGCTACTCATTGGTCTTTTAGCATGCTGGGATTCTCCTTGATAGATAGACTTATTGCTTTTCAACCAATACCAGTCATGCTGTATCCTGGATTTTACAGTTGGCTTGTAATTCATTTATAGAATTTCACAAATAGGTTGGGTGTCTACAATTATGGGTTGATTACAGATTCCAGGTGTGACAGATAAGGGATCAAAGGCACATACTGTAAAGAAGGTTGCAGTTATAGGAGGGGGACTGATGGGCTCTGGCATTGCAACAGCCCTAATTCTCAGTGGAGTCAAGGTTTATTTGAAAGAAATCAATTCAGAGTTCCTGCAAGCTGGCATTCAACGAATTGAGGGTACTACACCAAGAACCTTGCAAAAGGACTACTGACATGTGCCAATAACACTGTTGAAGCACCTGCATTATACCAATGAGCTAGCTTTCAATGCTAGAATCTTCAGAATCCAGCTAAAACTAGGATTGCTGCACAGTTGTGTCTTGGAGTTTCTTACATTTGGTCCAACAATTTGGTTTGAAGCAAGCCATTGTCCTAAGTACCTCCTGCATGAGCAAGCCTATGGTTTAGATGGTCTTGGGATGAACTATTGGGTACATTCTATACTTTACTGAGGGGCTTTTAAAGTCAGCATTCTTTGGATACGTAAAATGGGTTCTCATGGATGTGAACCCATTGTTGACTTCCTTATCTCTGGGAGTCCAGTGTTTTTGACAGTTAACTGTGTGTACTTGTTTTGAACTCACAGAAAATTTGAAGAGCCGGGTGGCGAAGGGAGGAATGACTCAAGCAAAGCTGCAGAAAACTCTTGGCCTTGTGAAGGGTATTTTGGACTATGAGGATTGCAATGATGTTGACATAGTCATAGAGGTTTGCTCTCATGCTTATTCTTTTTTTACATCCTTTGGATTTCGGATGCCTCATATCCTTGGAAGGGCCTATATAGCCACTGTCATTCTTTGATGTTTTATGCATCATATGCTTATCAACTAAGTTCTCTTGACTAGTTTGAAATCTTTTTCTTTCTGTGATTTGTTGATCAAATGTTGATCAATTTCATTCTCTTTTTCTTCTTCAACGAGAAAATGTACTGCATTCTTGTTGTCCTTTCTGTTTGATACCTGAGAGGAATTTGTGTACACAAGTAGGGAAGCTGATTGGTACATGTGTTGCATGACAGGCAGCAGTTGAGGACATTTCGTTGAAGCAACGCATATTTGCAGATCTAGAGAAGTATTGCAAGCCCACATGCCTGCTGGCCTCAAATACCTCCACCATTGACATTGGAGTAATTGGGGCCAACACAAAGTCTCAAGACCGCATCATTGGGGCCCATTTTTTCAGGTGCATTATCCCAGAATTGGCAGTCAATGGGACATTTTCCTGTAGTTTTGTCAATTGTGGGACCTTTCAGGATGAATGCCATCCTATCTGGTGGACCATCCTCATATAATGTGAGGTGCTCAATCACTGATTTTTCAGAGGGTTCAGTCTTCATCTTGTTTGGTGTGTAGTGAGTGTAAGATCTTATTTCCAGTTTGATCAACAACACATTTCTCCATTCCTGTATGTATTGCTAGAATGTATTACTGAAAATCTGATGTCATGAATATTTGTTTGAGAAGAATACCCACAATTCTTGGTGTGTTCTGGAACAGCCCTGCACATGTGATGCCATTGTTGGAAATAGTCCGGGCAGAGCAGACTTCAAGTCAAGCAATCCAAGATCTCATTGGGTTGGCTAAGGTCATCAGGAAGGTGCCTATTGTTGTGCAAAGTTGTGTTGGGTTTGCTGTCAATCGCATATTCTTCCCATACTTCCAAGCAGCAGGACTATTAGTGGATCTTGGCCTTCATCCATACCGCATTGATGCAATCATCAAGGATTTTGGCATGCCCATGGGCCCTTTCAGGCAATTCTTGTGAAACCTTGTTAAATGTTTTTGGATACTTAGTGTGAAGATTCAGTGATTGACATTTTTTCAGGATTTTTGAGTCTTCTCCAACTGATATTTGGCATCTTCTAGCTAAGAGAGTCACTGGAGCAATCAAAGACATGGAATTGAAGAGAAATGTGGAGTTCTTGGGTCTTCATAGCAGCAACAAGTTCCTGAGTTTTTTCATGTGTTATCAGGTTAGCAGATCTTTCAGGTATCCAGATTGCTTCAGCAACCAGCAAGATGTACAAGAAAGCCTACCCTGAACGAGTGTACCTATCAGCACTGAGTGACCTACTCCTAAAAGATAATCGACTAGGTAAGTAGGTGGCTTTCCAATGAGACTACTGAATCTAGGATTCTGTTTTTGCCATCTCATGTCAGAATAATTGTGGATATACTGAAAATTGAAACAAAAGCATGAAATTTTGGAGTTTTTGCAACTCTCTCTACCATCATGTTTCATTTGAGATCAGAACTCCAGATTATGACTTACTAAGGACTTGGGTCTGGTTGTCCAGTAAGATGTCAAAAATATTGTCTGTGAGAGATGCTAGACAGCAAGATCTACCAAACTCCATAAGGCTTGTTGCTTTAGCCTTGTGCCATTGACACGTTTAGATAAAGAAATGATAAGCTATTGAGCTTGGGCTAGCATGTTAGGAGTCACTGCAAATGTTGGATCTATGCAGGTGAGAAGACCCAGAAGGGGTACTACATTTACAAAGGCTCCCGGAAAGAGCAGCCTGCTCCAGAGCTAGAGGGCTACTTAGCAGAATCAAGAAGGATTGCGGGCTTTATCCCTGATGGAAAGGTAAACAAATAGATGTATTACATGAATATGTCAACCTCGGCAGCTGGCCAGTATCATATGCTTATTGTTGTCTGAAACTCTCCTTATGCCATGAATTGGCCATATGTGGCCAGGAGTATCATTCCAGCTCTGGCTAGCATCAGCGGTTTTTTTTATTGGACCAGGAGCAGGATTTTCATGCACCAAAGATGGTCTGAAGCTGCTTATGAACCCTCTGTGCTGATTTTATCAGGCAATCACCTTGACGGATGAAGAGATAGTGGAAATGATTTTCTATCCTGTTGTCAATGAGGCATCTCGAGCACTGGAAGAAAATGTTGTTGTGCGCTCCTCAGACCTAGATATTGCCTCAGTCTTGGGAATGGGGTTCCCTGCTTATAGGTACTGAGACATTCCCATTTCTGGTTTTCTATAGTTGAAAATTCTGTTTCATGAAGACTAGAATAGTGAGCCATTCTTTCTTATCAATTGGTAGGGAGTAAACTGATCAACTGCCTCTGAACTTGTTGACATTTCTCAATTTTGTCCTGGAGTTCAAGGTGGATATGTGTAACATGTGAAATGTTGGAAGTGATTTGTCCACAGGATGGAAAATGAAATGAGCTGAGCCTTCACAGATGCATAAGCTGTTTTTTGTGTGATATGGCTCTTGTTCAGGGGTGGGGTAGTTTTCTGGGGTGACTCTGTTGGACGAGAGCACATCTACTCAAAGCTTAATCAGTGGTCCAGCCAGTATGGCCCCTTCTTCAAGCCTTCTGGTCCTCTGCAGAGAGCTGTTCATGGAAAATACCAGCTGGTATGTGAAACTCAATTGCTGTATTACTCTTGTCCCTTCATCCATTTGAAAAGTGTTTGGTGTCTTAATTAAGTCTTGCCCTTCATTCTTTCAACTTGAAGCTTAAGGAAGTAGATTCATCTTTAGTCAGGCATGGCACAATCTCCCTGCTACTCCTTGATATCCTGTGTTTCCATTCATACTACTTTAGTCCTATCATATGACCTTTTCCATTCACCAACATTTTCAAATTGTGCTCCTTGTTTGGGGCATTGGGGACATTGCAGGCACAGATTGTAGGGCAGAGTCGAGCAGGATCACGGTTATGAGAATGTATGTTTTGATGACAACCTGTTTAAAGGTCAACAGGGTTAGTGCATCATGGATTAATTAAACTGCAAATCTTTTGTATCTTAAGAAATACTGCCTTACTGACCTATCACATCACGCAGCTTGTAAAAAGTGAATCAAATTGTAAGGACAGATTTGGAGGCTTGCAAAAGGATGATTATGGTCCCTGATTTGAATCTGACCTCCAGAGTTTCAGGTGCAATAAAAAGAGGGTTGGTAATGTTTGCTGTTGGAATTAGTACAAGAAAGCTGAGTGTGCCAATTTCTGTGGAATAATCATAATGTAGATATGCCTTCAACACTGATTCAAAGTCATTTTCAGTGTCATTGCATGCTCTTGTCGCCATCATTGATGCTTGTTTTTCAGACATTGTCCACTATTGCTTTGGGGTGGCTGATGTTAAGACCAATAACATTAAATACAAAACAAGAATGATGAAATCTTTCTAGTACACACGGTGTAATGCTTGCTGGATATGTGGAATTGGGAACTGATAGCAATTTCATACAGATGACATTTTCACAGGGGAGCACTTGGATATCACTTTCTTATATATGCAAATTAGAATTGTCTTGTTACCATGCCAAGTGGATGCTAGCTAATTGGTTTTTAAAAAGATTAAATAAATTATCAGATTGAATTCCAATGTGTTACCCAACACAGCAGTAGTTTTTCTGAGGGGTGATATAATTGTCACTCTTGATGAAATATTATCAATTTAAAGCTACATGTGTTATTATTTATAGTCATGTAGTTCAGTGCATGATTATGATAATCACATAATCATTGAGTCTATGAAATTTAATAATCTCTTGTTTTTAAAAAACATTTTTTTCTTTTTCTGTCATTTTTAGATAAGTGATGTGATCTATTTGTTGTGCATTTATTGAAATTTGAAGTCACCTTGGAATGTGGGAACTTTTTAGAATTCACTTGGGTGTGAAATGTACCACGAAACTATCATGTGATGGTGAGTGCTTGACTGAATGTATCCTAATTTTGTACACTTATGGGAAGAGTTTCAATTTTGCAAAGGAACCTTTAAATTGTATTTATTGCTCAAAATAAATTGGGTCATGAGGATCCATTAAAAAATGCACTACACAAGGCGAAAACAAGGGATTTTAATATTATAAAAAATGAAAGTATGTCTGAAATTAAAAAGTCATGTGCCACATGTAAACACTTTAGTATATACAGAACAAAGTTGTTGTTCATAATATTAAAAGTGAACTATGAGATTGTGAATGTATTTTGGTGTGGTATCCATTTTTCAAATGCAGCACAAACGTGCATGTTTTGAACATGAATGTTTATTCACAATAATAAGTCACACAACTAGTGAGGTATTGAACCAATCCCAACACAGTTCAAGGTAAGACAAAAGATTCATGAAAATGTTTTAAATAAACTAAGTTTGATTTTGGTACCAAAGAATCCACAATCTTTGGATGAAGTAGTGCCTCTAGTGCATTTTTTTATGAATCCATATGTAGTAGGTCCATAATGTGCTAAATTATGTTTAACAATGCATTGAATATGCAAATTGAGGATACCAAGAATTACAAAGGATGGAAAAATGGATCACCTTGCCAACAAAAAATTATGCAAATGTTCTTCTACATCACAAATTCATAAATTAATAGAAGATTGGTTTGAATCTTCAAATTGGAGATGATTTGATGGCACTTCAAGCAAACAAAATGAAAAATCTAATAGTCAAATGAGGCTAATATATTTAATAATAGGACACATTGAACATTTAAAACTACATTTATTCACCATTCATATGACAAATCAGTGGGGGGAGGGGTAAAGGGGGGTGAACACAAAAATAACCATGAAATAATTCTTAGACCAACATATGTCCTTTTTATTGTCTTAACAATCGAAGGAACATTGGCCTTCAATGGTACTAAATTGAAAAAAATTTGCTTATGTTGCAATTAGACCTAATGTTAAGTTTCATAGTGTTAAATAGCCTAACATTTAAATACTATATTTTTTTCATCTATGTTAGTTAGCACTAACCTAAATATTTTTTAAAAAATTGGCTATTCATTCACACTAATGTTAATTTAAACCTAAATTAAGGTTTCAAAAAAGAAAAGTATATTACCTTTGTTACGATGAATATGTATTATAATGATGAACGTTAATAGTTAGTTGTGTTCCTTCTTGGTGTTCTCACTTTCAATGTTGTGAGCCAAAGTGTGTGTTTGTTTCCTTCATAGGGATGTGGGAATTAGTGTTATCCTTTTCTTAGTTTCAAATTGAACTTTTTTATACTAGTTTTAAACTTTTAAATTTTTTTGATAAGACCTTTGGTCTAGTCTTGAAACTAGTTGTTTGAATTTCTAAAACCTTTGGTTAATACATTTTCACAAAAAAATTTAAGCTAGTGCCATTTAAAGTTACGTTCAATTCCATTTCCATTACAAACTAAACAAAAAACATTGGTGTAAAATTATTAGTTTGTTCAACTAGTGCACATAATTCAAAATAGATATTAGTATGTAATGTAAATTAAATACAACTAATCGAATGTAATAGATTGTTTTAAACATATGAACATGCCCATGTTTTTTAATATATTGTTGTACGTATATACTTAGAGAACCTAACCCTAACCTATAACTTGGACTTGAAATTGCTTAAACCCCAAAACCTCTTAACATTCGTGGGAATGTACAACTCCTATGAACTTAGAATAATTGCACTATTTTCACGAGCTATAGGTTGTGAGTGAAAAGATGTGTTTTAAGATGAAAAAAAATTGTAATTCATAGTAATCAATCTTATAGGTTTTTAAAGTAGCCTAGAGCAATGAATTTTGTGTTCATGAATCAAGTTTTGGCAATGGTTTAGAGAGTGCATGTGGGGTGCCTTGTGTTGGTGGGTGTGTATAACTTATGAAGGGTCAGTGTTCTATAGGAAAATGCACAACAAGGTCATGGAGCACTTCAAGGGATGGTCCAAGCTCAATGTGGGTCATTTGATCAAGAGTTGTCACATTAGGAAATTCTTTGGTTATGATGCCATCAAATTGAACTCGCATTTTAGTTGCTATTTCCTATTCATGAAGACATTGAGTTGAGAGCAAGTAGAAAGAACTAGGAGCATTTAAATGGTTTATGCAAGAACTTGTTTAACTTCACAACATTTAAATTTGGTTGTCATTAACTTTAAGTTTAAACATTGATTGGTAAAAAGATAAGTGTAACAAAAAAGCCTGAAGATAGTGACAAGAAGAGGGAAGATGAAAGTGGAGAGGAACATGGAGGTAAATAAGGAGAACAAGAAGAAAACCTAGGGGAACAAGGAAAAAATATTCAATTTAGCATGGGCATAAATTCCCCTTTCCAAGTTGCTACCTAGCATTAGGCTTTTATTCCAAGATTTATGGTTTTTTTAATATTTTTTTAACATTTAAAAATTTAACATTAAGCTAACACCTACTTATCATCAAGTTAACATTCTGTGCCATATAGGATTAGATATAAGATATTGATATTAGTTAACTTTATTGCTTTAAATGTAATAAAATATTTGTTTCTCTTAACATTGACTTAGTGCTCACATAATATTGTGACTATAACATTATATTATAAATTAATCTAGGTCTCATTTAGACATATATTGGTGTCACAATACCTATACCTCAAACATGTGGAGATCAAACCTAAAAACGTGTCAAACACACCATAGATTTTCAAGACTAGACATTGGGACAATAGGTACCAAAAAAAGGAGTAAATTGATGTGCATGCATTTGAAGTTGATGAGGCATGGAGATTGGAAATCTGGCACTTTTACAAAGCCATGAAAGAGTTGGTCATATTTTATAAGTTACATTGTGCTATGTGTTGGAAAATAAAATTAACGTTTTAGAACGTCTTGAAATGTAATGACCAAAACAAAAAGTCAATTTTGACATCATGGAAGCTTTAAGGAAAACCATGGTGGGTTTGGAGGTATCCAATTATCTTATGCCTACTTAGGATGTAGGTTAGAATTCCAATATACAAATGTTTTGAATGGAAGTTGTATTAGGAGTTTTGATTATTTTAATTTGTGAGTATTTCATAAAAATAAAAATAAAAGGAGGCTAGTAAGTTGTGAGTATGTTGGGTACCTAGAACAAAGTGCAATTGCTCTTCTTGAAAACTTAGCACCTAGGTGAAGTTGGAGTTGGAATGTTTAGGGAACATGTTTAGGGAATGGAGTAGGAAGTTATGTGATTGTATGAGGTGGTATTTGGAGAACAAAATGAAAGGAGGTGATTTGATATGAGTAAAGAAAGAAGAAGGAAAAACACCCCCATAACAGAAAATCCAATTTAACAAAGGAAGGAGTTAACCTGCCAATGATAGCTTAGGTTTAGGGTAAAAAGACTTAGGATGTAAGGCTTTACTACCATCTTTCAAGTGTCATAAAATTGATTGATAAGTAAACTTTCTGATAGTGAAATCTAACATTTATGATCCAAAAAAATCCCTTCTTAGGATAAGTTGATCATGTATATAACCCCCTCAAATAATCTGATTGTTAGTCCCTAAAATGAATGAAGTTTTTAGACGCATTTAAGTGAGGCCCTGTTTAAGAGCACCACTAAACTCCCCTCACAGGAATTACTTACTGTAGCCAAACACCAAATAAATAAATTTTCATTTCTATTGGATCTCACATCAAATGTGTTCCTTGTTGGTTCTTTCGAGAATTTGTAGATTAATCCTAAAAAATACACCAATAATTACCTTAGCACCAAATTTTATTGTTCTTAAAAAGTGGATTTCATAGGGGATGAGTTTTAGTAGCTATAAAGGTCCTAATAGACATCTAAAATGCACTGACATTCCTTGAGCCTTATCCAGTTGCCCAATGACCACACCTTCTTTGTCCCATTTGGTTGCCCATGTGAAATTTCATGCATGTACATATCCATTTTCCAACAATTCATTGCACATTTGATTTACATGCATGCATCCTTTCCTTTTGTGCACATGGACACTGATGCTTTCGTACAAGCACACACACCCTTTGCAAAACCCCCCATTGCAAAGTTGACAGTGTGTTTTTTTTCCCCGTGGTGGGATTTGAACTTTGAGCCCTGGACTAGCCCGTGATTGGGCAACTTTCTCCATTTTCTGCATCTACTTCCTCTTTCAAGGCAATGAAACATTTGTTGTTGCTCATTTTGAAAAACAACTTGTCTCCACCAACACAAACCTTTAATAATTTGTGCCAAATGCTTTCCAGGCATTTGTGGAGTCAGCAAGGTGGTAGAACAGGCTAAGATTAGACTGTTACTGGTCGCCGCCTCCTGGCCAGGGCCCAGGAAACAAAAGGACCAAGAAAAGGTCAGCTCTACATTGTATATGTTCGTACTTATGGAACGCCTTGAGCTTGGTGGGGCAAGACACCAATCACTGAGATGGTAACAGGTTTCACCAGGGTCTGTTGCAGAGAGGCTAACCAGCTTTCCTCGCTGCTGATCCACATGATTACAGTGTTCCTTGCAGTTTGATTGGCATCACAAGTGGAACTGACAGAACCTGAAGTGGAAGCAGCAGATGACTATCTGTCGACCACCTTTCCCACTTACAAAACAAAAACAACTTGCACTACTTGCTTCGAGTGCTATGGGTGATGGATTTAAGTCCTAGGTTTTGTGTTTTTTCCTCTTAGGTCTCCCCATTGTGCGTTCTGCACTTTTGGGTGTGGTCTTTTGTTTGGAATTCAATCCTTTCTTTTTTCTTCTCTTGATCCCTTGCGGGGTGTTTTTCCTTTATTTATTTATTTATAAAACAACCAGATAACTGAATATAAGACACTCAAAACAAGTTACCATGATTTTTTTAAAGGTACAAGTCTTGGACTACAGTTCCTTGTTGGCTACTAGAAAACAAAGAAAAAAGAAAAAGCCATTTATCACACCAAAGTATTGAGCCTTACTGCCTCTTATATCAAGTTCAATTGAGCAGCAATATCTTAGTTAAAATATAAAAAATATTCTATGAAGTTTTACAATCCTGAACTCATAGTTCTCAAAGCCTTTAGATATCTTTGATTTTTTTAACATAGTAATTTAAAAATCCATAGAATTTTGTTGGAACACATTGTGTTTTTTGACTTAAGTAAATTTATGCATAGTAAGTACTATACCCCTAATCATGGCTGTTAATAAAATAATATTAGAAATCACAAACATAATAAATTTTGTGATATAATTAAATTGCTTGATATCCAAATCAGTCCAGCTCTATATCATTTCAACATAAACAATATACATATGTTAGATAGGTTGCACTCAATTTCATTAGTGATATTGGAATGTAATGTTTTGAACATTTGATTTCTATACTATGATTTTTTAGTGGTTTCTATAGGAGCAATTGATGTTTTATTTTTATTTGTACTTATGATTTTTAAATATCAAAATAAGAAAAATACAAGGTGCCTAATAATTATTATTTTTTCATCATTTACTTTTGACAGTAAGAATAATAATATTCTACAAATAGGCACTACACTAAATAATGAAGCTAGTGTGCTTCAGAGTTTCTTTCAGATTTTTGGGGGCATGACACCAAGGTATTTTTCAAGAAAATCAGCAATCTGAAAAATAATTAATTAGTGCCAAACAAGTCTAGGTACTACAGAATTTACCAAACTACATCATTACATAAGTTAGTCTCTCCTTTACCCACAGAACAAACAAAATTGATGATTTGGGCAATCCTTTACCCACAACCGGATTGAATTTTAGCCAATTTCATGGTAGGCAGAGCTTCCACTTGTTTGCTGATAATTCGATCACCAACCCCGAAGGACGCGGGATGCTCGGAAAGTCTGGCTGGTGCTTACCCATTGGCCTCACATTCTGGCTGGTGGCCGTTGTTCTTCCCACTGTGATCCATAGCCACAAAAACTGATTTGGGGATGCGGCCCCCACAGAGGTTTAAGTAGTAACAACAACGAGCCATTGGACGTGTATTTTGCACCGAATCTACGACAAGGTACGTAACCAATGGAGCGTAACAAAAGAATAGCTTGCTTTGTACCTCATTGGATTTGATGACTCGACTTGATCGGAATCATTCACTCATAAGGATTGATAAAATTGTCATTATCATTGGGGGATTGGGGTATAGTTATTTAGTTGCTGCTTCTAGTAACAGCTGCTCTTTCTCTCGATTAGCTCTGTGTTGTGCGCTGAGCTACTGTTGTCCTCCTCCTCATCCTCCTCGTCTTTTTGTCACAAACCCAACACTTGTATTTTATTTTATTTTCCCGTCCTTGTGGGCTGGGGTTAACATCTTGTTTAGTTTAATACTTATTATGATCACTAGATTGCTTACAAGTTTGATTATGGAGACCTCTAAAGAGATTAATATTGGACCCATTGCATAAAGGGCGGGGTGGGGCGGGGGGGGGGACGATAGACTTCCAAAGATGAATGCAAGCCATTCAATTTTCAAAAGGAAATTTCTTTCTTTCTTCCTTCCTTCCTTCCACAAGATTTATGGTGCAGGGACTTGAAACTTTCTTCTTCTTCTTCTTTGTCAGAATCACGTGAAAATTACTGTCAATACTTGTGGCGTAGGTAGTATGAAGTGACTGACAGGTTTTTGTCATCGCAATCTGCTAGTATGTGGGAGCTTAGACCTTTCCATGTCATGCTTTTTGGTTGTCGGAGTTAGCTTGATCGGTAGTAGTAGTCTGCAGAGAGCGGCACCCAATTGCATGAAAGAGGCATTTTGGGGTCATTGGAGAAGTTATGGCTCCTACAGGGCATCGTCAGCGATGGAGGGTTTGAGTCCCGAGACCGCAACTGAAATGCGGGTTGTTCTAGATTCAGAAACCGAAAGAACATGAGTTGCTTGTAATAATAGTGTGAAGAAGAAGAGCAAGGAAGGAGAGGAGTGAGTTTTGTTGTATATGAACAAGATTAAAGCCTCAAAAGTGTGGTGGGAGAGTGTAGATGCTTGGGGCTAGGAGCCTGTTGGGGGAAGAACAAGATTGGGCATCACGGGGTTGGTTTCCCCTCCTCTGTTAAATGACTGTGAAGGACCTGTGCCCATTTCCTACAAGGAAACAATAGCTTTCCCGGTCATGGTCTTTAGAAACTGTCCACATTCAACAAGGTAACAACTGCTTTATAGAGTGATGAGGAGAAACACACAGTCAAGCCTTTGGACAGACAGGGTGACATTCTCTTTGTTGTCCGTGTCATGTGAGTGTTCTGTGGCGTGAAATTCTAGATGCAGCTTTTTTCTTCCTAGTGACAGATAATGCAAGACATTGGGGATTGATATTGAAAGAGCTTTTCCAAGGGAGCAAATCACGGTGTTTAACTAGCCTGGAGCCTAGATAGAGACATGAGGAGCGTGTGTGATGTATGTGAAGCTGCACCAGCGCACTTGTTTTGTGCAGCAGATGAGGCAGCTCTTTGTCCCAAATGTGATGAGAAGGTATGTAAGCCTCTGCCACTTTTGGCTTGCATTAACATGAGGAATGAGCAGACTATACATCGCACATAATGATACAACTGTGTCCTAGCCCCTTTGTGAGAAAACTGGATCCAGTGGTATGCATCCTTACCAGATTTCCTCAATTTTTCTGAATTGCTCTTGTGGCCACATTCACAGGTTTCCAGAAACTCTGAATTGAAACATAACCAGAATTCCTTAGTTAAATCGAATCACAGAGTGTTCTCCTGACAAAAGATGATGCACAAGACTTCCATGAGGACCTGTATTCTTTGAGTTCAGAAATATTTCAAGTTTATGAGGGTTTTGGAAAACCAGTTAGTGTTGTGTGTTTTGAAATGCAAACGGATAGACTTTGTAGAGTATGTTGGCTTCTGTGAGCTCTGCATTGAGATTGCAAAGAGCAGAGAGACATATCCTGGAGAGGAAAACCTAACAAAACCATACACTGTTGTGGGAATGAAGGTCCATGCCTGTAACAAGCTGGCAAGTAGGCATGTCCGACTACAGCTCGCTGAGGCTCGAGCAATACCTTTATGTGATATATGTGAGAAGGCATCAGGTGCAGTCTCTTGTCTCTTCTCTTTACCCTAACTTTGTAAACCATGTCTATGCAGTGAAGTTAAAGAGGGACATGGTGATGTACAGGAAGGTCGTTCTTTAGATCAACTTGTGGTTGCATGTGTGTGCAAATTAAGAGATGCTCATTTCATGTCTTTTGTGTAGCAGCATTTTTCTTCTGCGGGATTGACGGAACATCACTATGCCTGCAGTGTGATATGGATGTGCATACTGGTGGTAAAAAGGCACATGAACGTTACCTATTGATGGCACAGAGAGTTGAGGCAAGTTGACTACCATACCTAAATGATTCCTTGCAGTTTCATAAAAGGGGAACAGACATAGCCTTTGACAAATGTCTCAAAGGCACTGTGAAGACTTGAGATTTGTGGTACTTTTGAAATGGATAAGGGCACCATATGATTGGCAATGTTGCTTCTTGACTCATTTGGTTATGCAGGTTTTGCTCCCTGTGATCTTGATGAAACACTAGATTATTGTTGTGTTTTTTTTGCAGGGGGGCGGATTGTGGTCATTAGAGCTCTCATACTCTTAAGTTGATCTAGACAGCACCACCAAAACACTATCACAAGGATCAGTGTAAACATGCTGAAGTACAGTGAGATAAGGAAGCTTGTGTGTTGTCCTTCTTTAGGCATTGATACTCAAGAAATTTTATCTGCATGCTTTGGCAACTGCAGCTCCCTGTACAAAAGCCAACACGAGATGATCCTGCTGACAAGCAACCAGGAAACAATGATGGAACACATAAACAGAGTGAACAGGCCAACAATGGCCAAAACCATGTACATCACCACCACCACCACCACCACCATCACCATCATGGACAAGAGAACAAAAATGAGAGGGTTATAACTAAGTTGGGAGCTAACTCAGACAACAGCATTGGACCAGCTGTTGCAATCGCAGTGGGTATTGATGTTCCCCAGTCAATGGCTGACAAGCAGCCGGCATCACAAATGTTTGACCTCAATTCGCAGCCTCAGCGATCACAGATTCAAGCTAGCCACCCAGATGAGGTACCCAATTCCTCACCCATTCTCTATGTTGATCTTCTGTATGTTGCATTAGGTACCTAATCTTGGTGTGTAACCTAATCTTGGTTTGGTTACTGCATTCAAGAGCATACCACCACCACTAAAATTCCACTTCTGGACACAAAATTGTAGAGTTTCCATGGGCTTATGAGCATATGGTTAATTTGGCTGGATCTATGATAATGGTGGTTGAGAACAAGTTTCTTCAGCTACAGGTCATCAGAAGAACTTGAATTTGCTTGGGGGGGGGGTTTCACAGGATGAAGATGGAGACAGACAGCCGGTAAGCAGTGACAACAATCACTCTGATGTGGTCCAAGGTATGACTGCAAAGAAAGGCTAACTTCTCATAATGGACAAAGCTTAAAGCTTACCACCTTCAGCAACAAAGTTCAGAGAAGTGGTCAAGACAGGGTTCACACTGAGTTTTGCTTGTACATAATGGAATAGTGGGATGTTGCCTTCTGCTCCAATGAAGGTTTCTAATTTGAGATTTGCTGCACTGTTGTGTTATTATTCTGATCAAGGTAAGTGGCTTCTACTATGTGGACAGACATTTTCCATGCTAGAGCACACCTCTTCAGCAGATTCACCAAAGACAAACAATTGATGTTGCTTCTGTTTGCAAAGTTTCCTTCATTGTAATTCATCATTTGCCCTCCTCTGCCCTGCTTGCCCCACTAGTTGGCCATGGTGCCTGTAACCGCAGAAGTACTGCAAATAAAATTCAAATTTTCTCCTCCCCTTAGACAGAAATCAATCACCTTCATCATCCAATTCAAAGGATCAATTGTGTGAAGCAAGTGGAATCTCATGGGTCAGGGCAAGATTGTGCATGCTCACTACTCAAGCATGAAGTTCAACATCGCCTTACAATCTCATCTTTGCACTCAAAATGTCATTTGCTTCCTCACTTGTAATTTTTCAATTGCTTTGAAAATTTGAGGGGGGAACTCCAAATGGACTTGTTGAACCAATTTATTACAGAAATTATCATATCTAACACCAGGCAAGTGGGTAAAGACTAATTCTTGTTCAAAAGAGTTTAAATGATGTTTACACTTTATGGCACTAAACACAAGGAAGAATGATAGATTCTTGTAGTTTGGTAGTCTAAAATGTATTTGTGAATAATATTGTGCTATCACAGCAAAGAATTGAAATATATTGTAAGTTTGTTGGCACAATGGTAATACCTAAAGAGGTGGCAAAGATTAAACAAAAAATTATGGCATCCCTGAACAAAAGTTTGAGATTAAAATTCAACACCCTTGTTTTCTGACTTGCAAACCTTGATCAACCTGGGCTACTTTGCTTTTGTAGATCTACCTCCCCTGCACCTACTAGACTAAACAAATTCTGAACTGGGTATGGGAGCTACAAGATATCATGAACTTTGATCACCCAGAAGTTGAGGTCCATCCATGCACTTGTGCCTAGCTACCACAACACTCTTTTTGGATCACTTGGCATATACAACTTTGAACAATGACCAAATTAAGGCACTAAGGCGAGCAGAGAACCAAACAAAACATGCAAGAACCATGTGTAACATGTAAGCAAATTGAAAACATCTTAGATCATACATCATACAGTAAACCACAGTAACCATTACAACATACCTGGCCTTTATACAGAATTTGGAGATGTCTGACATTGAAATGTTGAATCTACCTAAAGTATAGTAGTGTCATAATGGGTTAATGACATGATTGGATAACTAATACATCTATTGAGTTGCCATGTTATCCATATGACATGGCATTGTTTTCTGTCACTATTTCATAACTATGTTGAGAGCACTTTTGAGTGCTGTACAATGTTATTTTGCCTGCTGAAGCACGTAATTTATTTAATCATGCATTTATGCTTCATGTCACAATTGCACATTTGTTAGTAGAGAAGCTGAAATCATGAAAATCACTTTCACTTGAGCACAGAAGTGAATGCAAGCTTGATTTTCATTTTGCTGTCTTACTCTAATTTACAATGCAATGCTTTCTCTTAAAATAATCCTGAAGTGTGCACATGTGAGGATTGGGTATCTCTGTGGGACATGGATGTTAAGAGTGCTGCACTCTTTTTGAACATGCCGGAAACTTTGCTTTTGAGGTGAACAGCATGGGAAGAAGGAATCTACAGCTGTGAGAGAAGTGATTCTTGGAAAGAAAATTGGTGTGTGTGTGTCTTTGTTGTATGGTTCAGGCCTCTGTTGCAGAAAGTCAAATTCCTGAGTTATGGTAGTCTGTTTAAATGTGTGTGGACCCTGCAAAACAAGAACTCATGTCTTGTGGCTGTTTGTAGGAAACAGTGGTGAACAATTGCTTGACTGGATGTGTGCTGCATACTTAAATGCTTGCATAATGCTTTGATGCCTGCTACAAAATTCACAATTGTGTTGATGCAAAAAATGTGGTGGGGACTAAGAAATAGGTGCAGTTTCAAATGCATATGTGATGATAACGGACATAAGCTTGTTTTACTTTGTTTATCTGTTGCCAACTGAAAGAAATCAGAGCTTACACTTGTACATTTACAAATTCTTCCTGTTTTGGCTCATTGAATTATGAAGGAAGCTTTTGCACTTTGCTCTTCTGTTACTGACCAACAGAAATCAGGGTATGTATGTATAAGTCATTTGTCTCTTCATCAGGGTTTTGCATGTCATGATTCTTATTTGCATTGGCCTATAAATGAAGCCAACAGCCTATTGGGGATTTAGTGGGGATATATGTGAATTTTATATGATTACCATTCCATGCCCTACCATCTTTTCCTGCAGTGTCATTCATCGAATTTATTTTTTGCATTGTTTACAAGAATTTCAGTATAGATTTGAAGAGTGTATAGGTGTCTTTGAACACATAAGGTGTGCATTAGATCCCATCATGTACAACAAAAGCTTCTGTCTTCATTATCCCATCATTTCAGAGATGCATTTTCCGATTTTGCATTCACCATAACCTCTCACCATCTACAATCAGACAAAACCAGATTTCAAAATGTATGAGGTGTGTCACCTACAGAGTTGCCTATGAGATAAAGCGGATTGTGGATAATTGAATGTGCATACACAAAAATGGGAAAATGCATGTGAATGAATATCAAAGAACACTCTCAAACAAATGAAATGTTATCAGTTTTCTTATGGCCACACAGAACTTGACAGGCTTTTGAAACCC
>Ga0209208_10002994_pt1 | contig 24324 bp, 25 predicted proteins | sample S1TSphfallax_3_FD_187694 | JGI IMG/M metagenome (GOLD analysis project Ga0209208, IMG submission 187694) | Host-associated microbial communities from peat moss isolated from Minnesota, USA - S1T2_Fd - Sphagnum fallax MG (SPAdes) (version 2) | ecosystem: Host-associated > Plants > Peat moss >...
CAATAATAGAGTTTGTAACCATATTGTAACAACATTGTATCATTTACAACTAAAAATGCATATCCAATACAATCATAATACTAATGCAATATCATTACAATATGGACATAATGTGAATACAACATGACAAACAACATAAATACAATGCAAATATGATGCTACATCAATTATCATTGAAACAATACCAAAATTAAATCAATACAATCTAAATTATTTCAATGCCTATTTTACACGAACAAAGCACTAAACCTTGGACATCTTGTAAAAATATTGTGAAAGCACTTAAATAGCACTAATACAAAGGGGTCCCCACTTTGTGATGCAATTACTACTCCCGGAGCTGGGATGGCTATGAAAGCTTTGAAAACACCTGACAACAACAATGGAGTACGAAGATCCACACGACTCAAGTACCATGTACAAAGACTCACATATGATGGCTTGGTAGCTCATCATTACGCATACATGTGAGAGTTATACAAGAAGTTGAACCCACTTGTTTTGAACAAGCGGTTGGAAACCCTAAATGGGATAATGCCATGGATGACGAGATGGCAGTGTTGGATGCTAATGTTATTTGGGAATTGGTAGCTTTACTAAAGGACAAAAAAGTAATTGGGTGTAAATGGGTGTACAAAATCAAGCACAATGTAGATGGATCTGTGAGCAAATACAAAACAAGATTGGTTGCCAAAGGTTATGCCCAAACTTATGGCATAAACTATGAGGGGACCTATAATCTAGTTGCCAAAATGACAACTACAAGAGCAATCATTGTTATGGCATCAGTAAAAGGATGGTCTTTACATCAAATGGATGTAATGAATGTATTTCTTCATGGAGATTTACAGGAAGAAGTGTACATGGAACAACCACCAGATTATGTGGACCACACACATCTTAATTTGGTTTGTAGGTTGAAGAAACCTTTGTATGGCTTGAAGCAACATGTAGAGTTTGGTCAGACAAGATAGGTTAGTATCTTATCACAAGTGGATTTCAAACATCCAATGCAGATTTTTCACTATATGTGAAAAAGACAGATCATGGGATTGTTGTCATAGTCATCTATGTTGATGGCTTGATTATCACAAGAGATAGTGACGTAGACATCTTTGATTTGAAGAAGCTTTTGAAGCAAAAGTTTGAGATGAAAGATTTGGGAGAATTGCACTACTTCTTTGGCATTGAAGTAATCTAATCCCCCAAAAGGATATGGTTATTACAAAAGTAATATGCCTTGAACAAATTGTCCGAATATGGGATGATAGGTTGCAAACCCATTTCAATTCCATTGGAGCAAAATGTGAAGTTAAGTGCAGATGAAGGAGACTTTGTAGAGGATACCACTATGTATAAACGCATAATGGGGAGTTTGATTTACATGACCATCACAAGGCTAGATTTGAGTTATGTAGTTGGAATGGTCAGTTAATTCATGCAAACACCACAAAAGCCACATTTGGATGCATCGAGGCGCATACTGAAGTACATAAAACATACTTTGTAGCGGAATTTTTTATGAAGCTAAGAGCCAATTACAAGTACATATACATGAATGTTGATTGGACTGGTAATGTTTTAGATAGTAGATCACCAGTGGTTTCATGTTTTCTTTTGGAAGTGGTGATGTTAGTTGGAGTAGTAAGAAAAAACCAATAGTTGCATTATCAAGCATGGAGGCAGAATATAACAGCGCAATAATTGTTGCATGTGAAGTAATTTGGTTATTGAAATTACTTTGAGATTTGGGATAGTCAATGGATGCTCATGTTGTCATTTATTGTGATAACATTAGTAGCATACTACTTGTTAACAACCTAGTCTATCATGTTAGGACAAAGCACATTGAAGTGCACTACCACTTTATTAGAGAAAAAAAGTTCTAACGAAAGAAATTGACTTTATTCATGTTAGTACTGAAAATCAAGTTGCTAACATTTTCACAAAGGCTTTAGGGACATATAAGCTAAAGAAGTTTCAAAAAATGCTTGGTGTACTAGAAGTAGATTTGAGCTTGAGGGGGAGTGCTGAGAATTCAAGCCCAACTAGTTCGGTTTCATTAGTTACTAGAGTAGGAAAGTAACTAGGTTATTTTCACAAGGTTGAATTACTTTCTTTACTTATATTAGTTTGGTTATTTGTGGTTTAGTCTTGTAGTTAAATACTTCGATGTTGATGGTTTATTCCTATTTTCTTCATTACACAAGTTTGTGTATTTCATGTGATAAGAACCTTGAAGAGTTCTTGATGTTATGTTTCGTGTTGTGAACATCGTGTTTTAGTTTCCTTTCAATAAAGACTTATGTTTGCACTTGAGTAGCTCTCCTATTTATTAACATATAATTCCTAGTTTAGGATATAATTTTTTTGTTATAATGATTTTCATTCCTTTATAGATTTTAAAGAAAGGTGTTAAACATTAAGTTTTACTTGTGGACATTGTTTGTTTTATAATGTATTTGATATCATGGCATATTGAACCTTTTTTGTATGTTTTAGTTGCGGCAATAATGTAACATATTTGTTGTGATGTTTTTGAATGAATATCTATCATGTAATGGTTTATGACATTTCATAAATCATTATGAGGAACTATGACAATTGTTGTCTTCCATGGGTCACCAAATAAATTGACATTTAAATTAAATTTAAAAAATTAATAAATCAAAATATGATTTTCGATTATTTCCAGTTCGAAGGTTTTAAAAGGGTAGTGTTCCTACTAAATGTCTTTGTCTTGTTTCATTTACCTTGTTAAGATAATATTATTTGGTAGAATGTAATTTTTCCAAAGGTTTTTTACCTATGATTTTTTTCTATGTTAATTTTGTGAATGTAAACATTAGTTGTATGTTTGTTGAATATAATGATGTGTCATTGATTGGTGGAAATTGTAAAAATCTCCTATGAGCATTATGTTGATTCCTCCTAATGGTAAAATGTTATATTTTAATTTTTGTAATTTTAAGTGTACTATCACAAACAAAGTGCAACCTTCCATGGATATTTTGTTGATATTGATGAATTGAATATTTGACCATATGTTTACAATGTGAATGAATATGTATCCAATTTATCAATCCATTTTACTTGATGTGGATTCATTGTTGTTTTTTCTTCTATGTCTTCTTTATCAAATTTAGGTTGTGTTAATTATACTTTCAATAATATGTTTACATCTTTTGATTTTTTACATTCATGTAAGATGTTAATTTTTTAATTTATTTTTTACAAGTCAATAAATGTTGGTTACACATCATTTAGTGTCATTTCCAAGATATAATGAGATTTGGTTCATGTCAAAAATTGTACGCCATGATATAAATAAAATACAAATTGCTTGGGTGTAATTTTCAGGGTCATTTTTTTGTGAAGGTATTGTGTAACTTTGTAAAATTGGAATTTTTGGTACTTTGAATTCATAAAGGCTATGGGTGTTGTATTGAAGGTGTTCATTATTAAATTTATAAAAATGGATGTTGTTAACTTTATTTATTTTACCAAAAAAATCATATGGACATAGAGAATTAAAGTGAATAGGTTTCTGTTGGTAATCAACCCTAAATTGTGTATGATATATTGTTTATTGATGAGTTTTTATTAGCTATGAAAGTTTCATAATTGACATTAGTATCATTATCATTTTCATTTTTGTCTTATTTATTTGCTCATGTTGAAAAATTATACCAAGGTAAGTAAGTGAAATCATGATTGGTTATGTGACTTGGTCCGTTCAATAAATAATTAATTACTCTAGTGGTTGATATTTCTTATTGACTTCTTATTGTATTTAAACAACATATGAATAGATGTCAACTTTTGTCAATTGAATTGTGATTATTATTTGGGTTTTCACTTATTGTTTTAGTTTTCTATATTGAAATTTGCCAAAGAGAATATATATGTGAAATGTAAATAAATATGTTTGTGATATAATCTATGATGTAATAAATCAATGATTTATTGTCTTTGCTAAAAGTTGTTATAAATTTCAAATCGTGACTACATTTTGAAACTAATAATATCCATAGATTTGCATTGTTTAAAGGCCATGTATCAATTCTTTTTATGTGTAAAAGTCTCATTTCAATGTTGAAATGAGTTTCATTAACTAAAGGTTGAGGGAATCCATACCTGCATAATTTTTTTAATGTATCAACATGTTGGATTACATACATGTCAATTACATATATTCATTAATTTATGAATGTCAGTTTGGAATAATTTTGCAAAGGTTTTTTGTTCAAAATCTAATGTTTTTGTGGTGTAAGTATGTATGTTATCAAGATTGTTATCAATGTAATTTGTATTTCTTGTTATTGGACATGATTTATATTGATTGATGCCTTGTGTAATTATATCATTTAAATAATTAATCATATTTTGTCGAATTTTTTTTATCATCATGCAATGTTTATATAAGTGTGTTGGGATTTGGAAATTCATTAAACCATGATAATGTGTGGATATGTAAGTTGTCATTTTTTGCAAGTTCATAACATCCATAATGAACTTTTATGTGACCTAGAACACCAAAATTTGTTAAATAAATAATTAATTAATTTTAAACTTGTAACTAATATTTGAAGATAACATTGACAATAACATGTACAAATATAGCTTGATTTTTTGAATTTATCATTGCATATTTGCATCATTCATTTATTGTTAGCATATTTTTGTCATAAAATAAATCAAGATTTATGTTTTGTCCACTTCAAACTACTAACGAAGGATGATGGGTGAATGCAAAAATTAAACATTCCCATGATCAATAATTAGAAATTGAGGAGGAAGAGTAGGTTATGATCTAATTTCTTCCCATCTTGTTTTAACCTACATGTTGAACAACAATTTGTTATTGGTTCTCCTAATGGAAATACAAAATCTTTGGAGATTGTGGTCATATGCTATGAATGTAAGGGATTAAAATATGTCATTAGTCCTAAGTAAAGTGCTTACTTGGGTGGTATGATAGGTTATGAAGTCCATGTGTAGTGCGGTTGCATGAACAATGCACCTTGAGTGTGGAACAATTTTATGGTTGGAGGATGCCCAATGGCAACAAGGGTTTCAGATTCATGAACAACTTGGTGGCAACTCAATGTATGTTGTGTCACTTAGTAATGTGGGAAAATTTATTGCTGTCAATGTTGGTGTTCACCCTTCACAAGTAGAGTCCATTTGCCAAGACATGAACATATGGTATCAGGTTAGTCCCTACTATGTATTCTGCTTTTCGAATTATATTCCACATATGCAAGTGTAAGGGTTTGTAATATAATATTCATAGAACTTTTAATGCTTTGAAGCATTTTAAACTATTTACAAGACAAATTGTAACAATTGTATCAGGTGCTTGAAAACAAACACTTGTGCTGAATATAAAGAAATAATGGGGTGTTTTTAACAAGTTTTTGCCATAAATAACAAAGTTTGGTTGAGTTATGTACCCAAGGCCATGTTTAAAGGAATTCCCCACAAGCCACTATGACCATCCTTAGTGTGGCACACCTATGTTAATGACACACCCTGTTGATCAAACGCTTGTTTTAGTGTTTGAAATACAAGGTTGGATTTTTGTAGATGAAACACTTTGTTGTTGCCATGATTGTTTGTTTGTTTTGCACAATGCAATCCCAATCAGGATTCGACACATGGAGATAAACACTCAACATGTGATGCAAGTTGCAGCAATTGATGATAATTACTATTATGTTATAACAAATTGGGGGTATGTTGTCTTGGAAGAAAAAGACATCCCTTTTATTTCTCCAAAAATTTCTTCCACATCTGCCCTTCAAGAGGGAAGGCTTTGTTTAGCATTTGATGCAAAAAGCTTGGTGTACCCATTTTTTCTATATGTGAGAGGATTATTGTATTATTAGTTTGGGTTCTAATTGAATTTGCTAGTAAAGATAAAATCATTGTTAAAATGAGTTTATGTGAATGAATATTGACAATACTTTAAATTTTGAGTACCAAATTGCGAATAATGATGAAAAGCTCATATTTTAACTGTCTGTAGTCTTAAACCAAAAGGTAGATCCTCTTCCCAAGTTGTTTTAATCATCTTTAATGTTTGGAAGGGGTTAGGCACATTAGTTTTTTTCCTTGATTTCACAACTTTGTAAGCAACCATATTGTTGCAATTATAATCTTTTATGCATCATAGATATTGCATGGCCTAACAACCATGAATTCAATTCTATCTTGCTCTCTCTCTAAGCCAAAGAAAGGAGGAATAGACTTAAATTGTTGTTGTAGAGAATTTGGTTTTTTTGAAGAAGGTTTTCCAATTGCACACTTTTCTTTTAAGGAAATGGAAGATTGAATTACTAGAAGAAAAAGGCCAATATGTGACCAACACATTTACAACTACCTTTGATTATTTGGTTTTTTTGCAATTTATTTTTTTCCTTCTACAACTAGTATGACATCATGCTAACATCAACCGAATCACCTATAATAGCTTACGACTAGTTTGCGAATTGGTTTACATCTATATATGGGGTGGATTATTATCCAAGAGTAACCATCTAAAGTCCCATTAATCGCAAGCAAAGTAGTGCTTAATTGTAATCGACATATGTTTATATACATCAATTATAATAGTTATTGATTTATGATTAAATTTAATATTCATAAATTTTAATTTATATTTCAAATGAATATTCAAAATATTCATATTATTTTTATTGTAATTAAGTCATTCATATGATTATTGTAATTATATTAATTTCATTACATTAAATTACTTATAATTTCAAATAAATTAAATATATTCCAACATAAACTATTATTTTAAATGTTCACATATTTTCAGTAACAATAAATTTATTGTCATTAATGTATGATTATTATAAAATCCTAACAATTACTTTACATATAGATTAATTATAATATACACATAATTTATAGTTCAACTTAATTATTCATAATTTTAAAATTTTATATTAAAATTATAATATTACCTTTATAATTAAATTAATTAATTTAATTTTTATAACTGTAAGAATTACATTCCAATATACTATAACATTTACTTATGCACTTACAATATATAATTATTATTATGTCATAAAATTCTAGAATAAATTTACTAAAAATTTAAATAATTATAATTAATTATTTTACCTATTATTTATTACTTTTTATTTAGAATGAATAAATAATATTACATGATAAATAAATAAATAAATCATGATAGTTCCCAATCATAAAAACAACTATCATATTTACAACATTAATGTTTTAATAATAATAAAAAAAATTCGTATCCTAATTTAGAAGTTATGTCTTAAAATTAAATTTTTAATTTCAAAATCTTATAATAATGAACAAAGTTGATGTACTTATTGTATTTAAAAACAAAGATACGTTAAATAATTGTATGTATTACTCATTATTTACTTATTTGATTTCAATTGTTAATATAAAAACATAAATTTTATACTAATAAAAATTATTTTATAATAACATAAAATCATTGTAATTACTTAATATATTTGTAAATTAGAATTACAATACTTGCATAATTAATTTATAATTAAACTTTATTATCGTAATCCATAATTTATAATTTAAATAAAAATATTTCTTGTTTAATTTTCTAGAATAATCATAATTAAATATTTAAAAAAGTGTTATGACCATAACTACATGGATTCTAATATAATAAGTTAAAATATTTATTTCTTATAACTACCTATCCATAATATATCATTTTTATAAATAATTACAAATGGTTATATTTGTTAATTATAAGTTCCACTAAATAGTTATCAACATAGATTTTTATATTATATAATTTATATTCTTATAATAAAATATATCAATTAATTTAATTAATGAGAAATTATTTTTAAATCATTGTAATTATTTAAGATAATAATTTAATTATATTAATTTCTTAATTATTTTGTAATTGAACATAATTATTCATAATCTGTAATTTATAACTTTAAGTCAGAAATATTTTTTTGGAAAAATATAATTTAGTTAAAATAATTATTATAATGATTATAATTGCAGGAATTATTATTATTATTATTATTATTATTATTATTTTGTAATTAATTATTTATGATAAATATTTATAAATTAATATTACAATAATTAAAAAGTATTGATGTATGTTCAGCACATTATTATATTTATAGTTATTAATTACCATTTGAAAAAAAAAATTGACCAATAAAGTTTTTTTAAATAATAAATGTATAATTACACTAATTACTTGAATGTTACTTTTAAATTAAATAATTCGTGTAAAAATTTATTTTCTAATAACAATTATTAGTTTTTTTTAAAGTTTGAAATAAATATATGTAATAGTTATTTTTTGGTAGAATAATTATATTATTTTTACATTAATTATATTATTTATAATTCGACCAGATTTTTAAAAGTAAGGAAATATTTTATTTATCTATGAGTTATGTATTGATAAGTTGTGAGTAATTAGATAGCTAGTTAGTTAAATATTAATAAGTCATTAGTTATTTAAATGGTTGATAATGAGTATTTAATATTTGTGTTGTATAATTTATATTTTAAATATATGTTAAATCTAATCATTATTAATTAATTATCTAATTATGTAGTGAGCCATGTACTTGAATTGTTTATAAATTTAAAAAGTAAGAAAAAAAAACATGAGGAAAGTTTTGAAGTTACAACTTCAAAACTTATCTTATATTATTTATTTTCCATTCTTAGTTTGAACACTTTTACAAACAAAGGGTGTGGTCATCCAATTTCACATTAAAGAATGTTTGCACATGGGATGAGCCATTCAAAAGGCTTAACTGAAAACAAAAAGAAAAATTATGCACAATTTTAAACTACCTACCTCCCCAACCTACTTATCTACCTAGTTAAATTTGTGCTTAGTTTGACCTATTGATCTAGGTTGACCTATGTACCTACCTACCTAAATACCTACCAACTTAATATTAAATTTTTTTAAAGAATTCATTAAAAAGTGCCATGTGGCATATTTACATTGGGCCACATGTCATAATATAAATCATCCAAGCATGTGAATTTTGAACATCCCATATTATTTCAAAATAATAATAATAATTGTAATTTTGAATAATTAAATATTGGGACATGTGGTAGCTTATCATTTGCTTTCAATATCAATCAAAATATTAGCATCTTAATCATATGTGACAATATGTATACAATGGAGTCAAAGGATGAACTTGTATTTGTTGATTTTTTCTTTCATTTAATATATGTTCTTGTTTGCGACTAATATCACATGAAACTTGTTCAAAACAAGTAAGAGGATTTTAGTCGCAAATGTCATTTGTGATTAAAATTTAGTTGTAGAGACCAATAAAAAATATGTGTTTTTCTTCTAATGAGTGTAAGTGATTATGCAACAAATTACAAAGGTTATCAACCTTTAATTGGACAATGTAAAAATGTGCAAGAATTTTTTTATATATTGGATTGATGAAATGTAGCTTATAAAAGCATAAACAAGGTATCAAATTTCTTGGCATTACAAGATTCCATATCAACGCCTTCATAATTTGCCCACTAGCTTCATCATCGATAGTTTTCAAAGGTAGCTCATTAAAATGTTGTATTTCTCAAGCCATCTTATTTGTGTTGTGTTTTGGTTTTTCTACTAAATCGATATCTGGAATATATGATTTTAACTTCTATGTTTATTGTTTGTGGACACGATTGTAAAACATAGGTGGCATATCAAAATGAGTTGACAACTAATCATATCCCTGATATGTTCCACAAATAGAGTGAATATCAGATTATTGACCCCAAACTTTTGTACCAATGGGCAATTTTGACCTACTTCCATTGCCACATTAATTTTTGTATTTTCTACCATGTGTTGTCTTGTGCACACCCACACATTCATGCAAGATTTATTTTCATGCAGTAAATGGTTACCTAGAAGTTCAATGACAAAAACAAACCAAAGTTATCACATAACACCTCACTATTGATCATGCACATTTGTGCATATAAATTTAGTCCTAAAAACCTGAATGGACATTATTTTTTAAGGTTGTAAATAGATATTCCTAAATTCCAAATGACAATGTTTGTTAGTCTAAGTCACTATTTTTTTAATCATGAAAAGTGTGAGCTCAAATTGCTTTGAAGATATCTCCAAGACAAAGTGAAAAAAAATCATCCTTCTCCTAGCAAACCAAACTTGAGATGTGGTTTCAATTTATATTCAACCCCATCCTTGTTTTTGCAAAAGATACAAATGAAAGGGCCTTCCCATAACCTTGAGGCTATGAAAATGACGAATTAATGTGCACTATATGCCACCAATTGGTTGAATGTTATTGTTACAAATGGTGCATATGAATAGCCCATTTCATGCATGCACTAATGATTTTGCACCTAACCTCCACCTAAACAACTTAAGAATATATTTGAAACCCATTGCAATTGAAGAAAAAGGTGTGGGTCCTCAGAGCTCCCACAAAAAATGCAAGTTTCTTGTCCATCCATGTCAAATGAAGTTCGACTACAAAAGTGCAGTACTTGAATGCAATAGCACAACTTGCAATTACCCTTGGAGCCATCAACAATGGGATTCCAATTCTGGAACTCAATGGGTGTTGAATTTTGTTTCAAGGAGTCTATATGACTTGATAATTTAATGTAGTAATGTAGAGAAGTGGTCAAATATTTCACCATGTAGTCTACCAAATTGTGGTGACAAGGTGATACATTACTACGTTCAAAAAATATTTTCAATGTCACATAACCACCAATGACAAATTTTTTGTCTATACCATATCTAATGCAAATGTTTTTCATTTTTTTAATATTTGCAAGCCTTCCTTTATTTTGTTCAAGGATGTAGACCATAACTCCATTGATATGTGGGTTGCATGCATGTAGCATTTGTTGACATAAACTTTTTCGCTACATAGGTTCACACTATCAAGTTGAAGTTGTTCCATGACAACCTCCAATGGACTGTTGGTAACGGAATCATAAACACACATAGGTGGTGACATCAAAGAAATGTTTGTAAAACCAACCACCATATAAAGGTAAGTTTTTCATCACTAGAATTAAAGAATGTGCTGGATGGTAAAGCTGGTATCAAATGCTAGCTTTGTGTATGTTTGAGGTTCACTTCCTTCAACCTTGAAAATTCTTTCATCCAAATTGCACTTGAAATACAAGGAGATTGCTAGAAAGGTTGAGATAGCACACATGGACACCACCAACCATAGATAACAAGCTTCCATTTAGGCCTTTTTTGTTGCAACCTTAACTTTAGGCTCACGACCAAGGCAAGGGCTTGCAAGGGTGTGGGCTAAGAGGGAGTCACATCTCATGCTCCCGGGAGTGTAAGAGAGTGTGAGGGAATGAACCCTCACACTCCCAAGTGAGCTCCCACTTTGGGAGTTGGAGTCCCGATGGACTCTTGAATTTTCAAAGAGCGATTGCAGGGGTCAAAACCCAATGGATTGAAAAGTTCCTTATATCATTGAAAATCTCTTGGAACGTAGATGTCTAAAATGGGCTTGTATGACCCATTTGGACACTTAAAACACAAGTTATGGCGAAAAGAAAGGTTCGGAGTCAAATTGATAATTTGACTCCCGACCATTAAAAGTCAGGAATCGCCCCGACTTCCTTGTGTGTAAGTGGCGTGCGACATACTGTTGGAAAGATCTTAACAAGGGCTACAACTTTTCTTTAAACCTCATCTCAATTGAAGGTCTGCACACAAAGTTATAGGCCTCCAAAGTCGCGGGAGTCCCAATTGTGGGAATTTTGGGACTCCCGTTTGGGAGTCTTGGGACAAAATGACATTTGGATGCTAGTCCCATGGCCAGACACATAGTATATTATAAGGGGGAAGGTGGTGGCTTCCCCAAAGTCAAGGTTGTGGTGAGTCTTGCGAGTTCAAGTTTGCCCGTGGCTCATCCTAGCACCAAAAGTGTTATAATTATGCACTAACCAACTTGTTGTTTGGTTTTGTGTAGGTCCGTGTGAGTGATTGATTACTTGTCATTCTTCCTAATCCCATCCCGGAGCTCCAACATGCCCCTTTACCCCCAAAGTGCTATGAGCTAGGGAGCGTGTCCCCAACTCCTTGTTCTTTCGCTGTTTTCACTTCAAATTCACATTTGAACCTATTAAGGAGCTTGGGAGCATGTCACTCTCATTCATGGTGTTCAAGGAGAATCTTAAGTGGGAAGGTGTAAGAATTAAAATTTGGCATGTTGGTAGCATGACAATCCTCTAAAGTAAAGAACCAACAAATGGTCAAATAATATTTCATTCAAGATGCACAAAGGTTGGTTGCTATTTCAAACTTGCCTCCTCCCTCCTCCATTTTCCATGCACAAACAAATACAAGTCCCACTTTTTGAAGAAATTTAGATTGCATATGGGGGAAAAGTATTTAAGAGAAAAAGTGTGATCATGGGGTTGGAAATTGAAGGTACTCACCAAAAAGTAAGACTACAATTCAAGACTTCTTTAGGAAAATTCAAGTAGGATAGGAAGGCATGAATAAATAGAGAAGTCCTACCACATTGTAGAGGATGTTAAGGTTGTTGGAAGGGAAGTCAAATTAGTTTCTTGCATTTATTGTACCTCATATCTCCAATCCGTTTGTTGGTTTCTTCAAATACATAATCTTTATGTTCACATGCAAATGCACATCTGGATAGGCAATCTATTTATTTCCATAGGTTATACACAAGAAGAACCCCAACATTAGAGGTTCAAAAAGGTCAACTTTAACAAGTAGACATCTTAATCCAGCATTCAACATAAAGTCTATTAATATTGATCTGAAATTATGCAAGTGATGTTGTTGTTCAACATGATGGTGTGTAAAATCCTTTTTACAAAAAAACGTCCAATGCATAAAATCAATTAATAGGTCTTAGTAAATAATCGAATTTTCTCATTGGTTTTTTCATGTCTCAAGCTCTATGTAGGCTAGTGGAGTGTTGTCTAGTATTTTGCATTATGTACATGTGTGATTTTTTTTTTTTTACTGTAAAGTCCATTGTAAATCTGAGGGCACTAATTTGAAGCATGATCTTGGGCACATGCAAGAATGTGGTGAGAAAATAGGGTGTGCATATTTGTGAAGGTTTGATCAATAATCTAAATTTTTTGTTGAATGTTGGAAGTAGCAGCTTGTTGTGGTGTGAATTTGTGAAGAAAGAACAACCATTGGCAAGCCTATAAAAAAATGTTTAAAATCAAGAGAGGGTCTTTGTTAATTAGTACCTATTTTCAAATAATACTTTCCATCATGGTTGAATCTCATTGCTAGCATTGCCCCTTTAGGGCCTCTTTGCTGCACAACTATTGCCTCCTTGGTTGGAAATGCCACACTTTGCATTCTTGTTGTGGCTCTTAGTTGAGAATGATGTTACAACATTGTTGCTAAACAAGGATGCAAAATACCAAATTTATAGAACCGTTGAAGTGGACTTGCAAGTATGGCAACTAATTTTGAAACATTTTGCCACAAGAAATTCATCCTTATTCAAGATGCTTGGACTGAAGATGGAGCAAAAACTCCATTTAGCAAAACATACATGATTCATTAATTATTTAGGTGTAATCAAACACCATGAAGCATCATTCAACATCTAATTGCTACACAAAAATAACAATTGGGTATAATCAAATTTATAGTTGAAAATGATGACGGAAATTGATGCATACCTCTTGACTTATTAACCCATGTATTTTGCTTCCAAAGCTTGTGCTTGGCACATGAAAATGATGCATTTTCCAACCTTCTACCCTATGTACAAATGTCAAACACCAACAAGAATATGACAAAAAACCTTGACACAATGTTTGTTGGAAAGAACTATGTACTCAATAACCATGAAATATAATCGCTAAAGTTTGATTGCATGATTTTTCTACCACATACCTAATGTTTTTACAATTGTTTTTTCAAGTACACATTTGGATGGTTGTGTTCCCCATGTTGCAAAAACTTAGAAAGAACGTTTATTAAGAGATAAACACATTCAAGTAAATTGCAAAAAGGAGGACAAACAAGAACCTAGCCCTATAACCACAATAAAATCCCTAAAAGGATTTGGAAGATGAAGTTAGCTTGAGAAATACCTTGGCAAGTGAACAAGAGAATCCTTCCAACATGTAGAACAAGGTCAGAATATTGCAATGATCTAACATAAAGATGGACTCTAACTACCTACATGTTGCAACTTCACCATCAACAAAGCATGTTTGATAAAAACCTCACATTCTTCAAGCTCAACATCATCAACCACAACAATGTGTTCTCCCTCTTCCTATGGCATGCTTTCTACTTGCAGCAATTCGCCATCACCCCTTCCTATTCATCAACAACAACAAACCTCTCCGCTGCACAATGATAAACTTTCCTCTTCATCCCAGAAATGATGAACCAAATCAGCAACAAAAAAATGTAATGGCAGGAAAACTGCCTGAACTATGAAATCCGACTCAAACATCACATTACAACTGAAATGTGAAAAACAATTAAATATTGAAACATCCAAGACAACCATACAAAAAAACCCCATATACCAATTCCTCAAAATTGTAGTCACTGGCATTTCATGGGTGCCCTCACACTTTTTTTTTTTTTTTTTTTTGAAGGGGAGATATTGATTGGCCTATCACCAATTTTTTTGGAACATTGGGCACTCCCCAATAGAAGCACCTCTTTGGACCACCATATGGGATAAAAGTGAGGTGCTATTGGGAACGTATTGGGGAACAAATTGAAAACTTGAGGAATATCATGGGGACACATATGGAACATGATGAGAACAAGGGGAAAAAGAAAAAAATTCCTCTTCCCCTCCCCCTCCCCCCCCACCTTTTCAAAAAGAAAAAAACTGGACCCCTGATGAGTCCATGCTGAGCCTTTCATTTGCTGCATGGAACTTTTATTTCCAAAACTGTTTGTCACGATTTTTGGCCTTGGCTAATGGCAGAAAAGAAAAAGAAAAAAACCGGAGCCTGATTAGTGCACTTTGAGCCTTTCATTGGCTGCATGCAACTCTTTTTGTTTCCAAAACTATTTATCACCATTTTTGGTCTCGTCTAATACCCCCAGGGCGGCCACTTCACTCCATGAAGCGACTTCTCATTGGTTGCATGAAAATTCTACTCCTAAAATTGGCTGCCACTAATTTTGGCCTTCCTAAGAAAACCCTACCTATTGACCTATAGCGATGCCTTCCAATCAAGTAGCTGAAGGAAATAGGTCTAAGTACGTACTTTTTTCTAATGTTTTTTGTGCGAAAAAGCAGCAATTCATTATACATAAGAAAAGGGATTTAACTGCTTCTTACAAAACCAATTAACATCATCATCATGATTACCTTCCATCGTCACTATTACACGCAACTAAGAACGAAGTTCAGTGAGATGTGTGGTATTCGGTTTTTAGTGTGCAAAACTCATGAAGCAACTACCCAACTTTTGATTCAATTGCAACAATAATAGTCTAGTCTGAGAAAACAAATTGGTTGTTGCAGAAGGTTTTTAGGGTTTCATGGTTTAGGACAATTGAAGTATAGAATATGGAGATGGTTATCCAGTTCTCGGTGTGCAAAATTCCTGAAGCAACTACCCAGCTAGATTAAATCTTTTTTTGTTGTTGTTGATTATCGGAGAAGCGTTTAGGTTTGGTTTTTAGGGCAAATTTGGATGTGGAGAACGGAGTTGGTTTTGCAATGCTGAGCACATACAACAGTTTGTTGCTATTCAATGGTTTGCAGTTGACAAGAAGGTTGCATTGGAGAACAAATCGCTCTTTTTCACTCTTGGGTTGCAGGCCTGCTGCAGCTTCTTCTTCTGTTGCTAGTGTTGGTGGTGGTGGTAATCTTGCAGCTGCTTCTGGATCAGTTTCCAGAAACCCCCAATTTTTCTCCCTGTGGGTGGGAGTTATACTGCCAAGGAGAGATCAGAAATTGGCATTTTCAGTGAAGAGTGGAGAAGTGCAGAAGGGTGCAGAAGATATGGATTCATCACACAAATACACAAACCGGCTTGCGCATGAGCATAGTCCTTACCTTCTCCAACATGCCCACAATCCTGTAATTCCTTTACTCTCTCTCTCTTTCTCTTTTCAGAAATACCATCTCTATGTCAAGTCTTCTCCTCTCTCCTGGGAATTGTGAATAGTTTGGTTTTGAACTTCTGCCTCTCTCTCTCACACACATGCACTTGCCAAAATTTCTTATGCTTCAGTGTGTTTTTGTGTCTCTTCAATGGGTTTTTTTCTTTCATAAGGATTCACACTTTTGAGCTTGTGGGAAGGTTGAGTGAGTGAGTGAGTGATTCTGGTTTGAGGAGGTGGTTGTGTGCAAATCAAGAGGGTAGACATCGCAAAACTTGGGTTGATCTGTGCAATGCCTTTTTCTTCTTAGGTTAAGTGGGTACTGGAGGTTGCTGTAAAAAAACAGATGCTGATGAGGGGCATGGGTTGAAGGTGGACTGGTATCCTTGGGGTGAAGATGCTTTCACCAAAGCACAGGCTGAGGATAAACCCATCTTCCTGTCAGGTATCATCACCTCCCTACTATCCCTCACCTAGTATCCCTTTGATTTCATGACATTTGCATCATCACATGATTTTATCTATAATTGGAAGAGACGCACAAGCTTTCTGTCTACAATTCAGCTTTCCTCTGTAATTTTAGAATTGTTGGGTCAAAGAAAACATCACATCCAGCTGCAAGAGAGCTGAGCAACAGCAATAGCAAGAAACAATGTGCTACAAAAGATCATCACACTGTGGTTTATGTTTTGAAGTTTTGACTGACTGGGTGTATTTATGTTTGCTGTGACCACCACTGGGTGGAATGTCTTTGATTTTCAAGTGGGTTATAGCACCTGTCACTGGTATGTGTGCCAAAATCCTTCCTTTTTAAAGGCTTCAATGACTTTCCCCCTAGTTTCCAAACTAATATGGTTTCGATGGATTCACTCATCCTGGAGAAATTTGGTACCTGCTTCTTTACTGTTAAATGAGAAGTCTTGTGTAATTCCAGTTGATGGCAGTGCCATAGGCTTATATTAGAGAGGTGAGATTCTGTTTAGAGATTAACAAGGTTTTATAGGCAATCAAGGCACTCATTGAAGCAGATATGTAGAACAATGGGTTTGATTTATTTTTCCTTAAGGGAGTTATGTAGTTATGTGAGTTGATGTGCTAGGTGCCATGTGATGGAGGTGGAGTCTTTTGAAAATGAGGAGGTGGCCAAGCTTATGAATGAGTCTTTTGTTAACATCAAGGTTTGCTGCAGCACCCCAAGCTCTCTCATTTCCTCCAACTAACATAACATGACCTTCCTTTTGCATCCCTTCAAGAGTACCTCCTTGTACTGATTGCATGTTTGTGGAGATGGACACAATTTGAGGTTAGAGTTATGAACTCTGTCACCATTGTTTCTTGTGGGTTTGAGGGGGTCACCTAAGTGTTAGAGGGAAACTACAACAATATGCAGGTTTTGTCTGATGACAACAATTGTGTACTTTTGCCCTGTTATCATCAAGTTGGGAAATCAAGGTTTTTTACTTTGGTTCCCAAGTATGAACTGAGATGCTTGTAACTTGCTTGCTGGGTACAACCAAGCATGACTTACAAATGTGGCAGGATTGATGGGTTGGTGGCAGGTGGACAGAGAAGAGAGGCCTGATGTTGATAAGGCAATTTTCTTCTTCACTCCATCTTTGTGGATCATTTTTCTAAGAGAGTGTTTGGTTAACCATGAGGACTAGGGGAGGGTTTCAACAGGTCACAAGGTTTTGTGTGCAAAAATGGGTGTCATGAGAATGAAGCCTTAAGCACTGCCTTTACATCACTATCCCAAAAATGCATCATTTGTAATATTATACACCTAGTAAGTCTTCTCACACATGTGGTGTCAGGACAGGTTTACATGACATATGTGCAAGCGTCACAAGGTGGTGCAGGAGGATGGCCGATGAGTGTTTTCCTTACTCCAGAACTGAAACCTATTGTGGGTGGCACATATTTCCATCCTGATGACAAATACGGTCGTCCAGGCTTCAAAACGGTACTCAAGTATGTATATCATATTCAGTCTGGATGCTTGGTTCAACATTGAATAATAACTGTCTGCCAGATAAAATACTGTTGCTTTTACATAAAATTGCTGTTGAAAAATGCAAAATTATTCATAATCTTCTTTCTGATAATTGCAACAATCTGCAATTCATGACTAGCTACATGACAAGAATTACTGGGATTCATTTGTATTGTTTGGGTTTGAAGTGGATCTGAAATGTTGGCAGGCGTGTTCGAGAAGTATGGGAATCAAAGAAGGACCTTTTGAGAGAGACAGGAAATCAGGTGGTGCAGCAACTAGCAGAGGCTACTGCAGCAATGGCTCCATCCACGAAGCTCACTGAGACAAGCATTGTTACCCAAGCAGTTTCCCTCTGTGCTCTCCAGGTATTTTCTTCCTCTGACAATCATGAATATTGTGTGTACTTTGACTAGACAATCTTCCTCCCTTACTGGGCCTGATTCAAAGAGGTGATACTCTACTGTGGAATAAATATGACTATAGACAGTTTGGTTTTGTTGTGAATGACATGACTGTTTGTGCATGGCTTTGTGCAGTTAGCAAAGGGTTTTGATGCAAAGTTGGGAGGTTTCGGGGGAGCACCCAAATTTCCACGGCCAGTAGAAGTAGCCTTAATGATGCGGCATTACAAGCGGCTGGAGCAACAAGGGAAAGAGTCAGCTTCCACCAAGGCTCTGGAGATGGCATTGTTTAGCCTGCGATGCATGGCACGTGGTGGCATGCATGACCATATTGGTGGTGGCTTCCATCGCTACAGTGTTGATGAATACTGGCATGGTATGGAAATCTCTTTACTGGACATCCCTCTACAGCAGCCTTATCACATTCTATACATGGTTGTGGGTTCTGGGCATGTAACAGCTTTGGGAGGATGGGCATGTAGAGAAAATTCATGATGTGCAATGAAAATTTGCTTTGTGATAATTGGGGCCTTCACTTCAATGGAAAGGACGAGAACAGGCATTATGGGAGGTAGCAGAAAGTGGGTTTATGTTTTTTCTTGGAAAAGTGGTAACCAGGCAATGAGTTGTCAAGACATCTACTGTCAGGCTCATGGAGTTTTGTTGGAAAAATTGCAGTTCCTCACTTTGAGAAGATGTTGTATGACCAAGCCCAATTGGTGAATGTCTATTTGGATGCCTTTGTGGTTACAAAGGACCTGCAGTACTCTCAAGTAGCTCGTGATGTGCTTGACTATCTACACCGTGACATGACCAATCCTGAGGGTGGCATCTTTTCTGCTGAAGATGCTGATAGTGCAGAGAGTCCAAATTCTTCACAGATGAAAGAAGGACTGTTTTATATCTGGTCTGCCCAAGAGGTTTTTCTCAGCCTTTAATCCTCAGTTCACAAGTTAGATCTCAGGAAACATGTTCTATATTTCATTAACTACTCGTTTTTAATCTTTTCTGCATGTGGGTTGAGTCTTATGATCTCTTTTGCAACAATACAATCTTGACAGTCTGGTGATATTTTGTGACTGAAGATTGAGGAGGTGCTAGGAAAAGAGCATGCAAAAATGTTTGAAGCACACTACTATGTGAAACCAGAAGGCAATTGTGATCTCTCTCGGATGAGTGACCCACATGGTGAATTCTTGCAAAAAAATGTCCCCATTGAGCGCCAAAGCATTGCTGACACAGCTGCCAAGTTTGGGAAGACTGAACAGGAGGTTATGCAGTATCTTGGTCAGTGCAGGGCAGAGCTACATGCATACAGGTCCTGTAGACCTCACCCTCGAATGGATGATAAGGTTAAAGTTTGCTTCCCCCTAACTCAACACCCTTGTGTTGCTTGAATGTGGTGTCTTTCTCTTGTGGGAGTTTTGCATCTATCCAGTATCACAATGGTGCTATGTAAACCTAGCCCTAAGGCTTGACAAGTGTTGATGAGCAGATCATCGTGGCATGGAATGGCCTCGCGATATCAGCATTTGCAAGAGCCTCTCAGATTCTGAGGAAGGAGCCTCAAGACATTCACTATGAATTCCCTGTCACAGGATGTCATGTCAGTGTTTTATGATTCACTTTTGCTCCTCTTTTCCTAAGGCTTGAATCAAGAGCTAATCCAGTCAGCCTCATGGTCTTCAAAAGGACATTTTGATTTCACCACGAAGTGTAGAGATTTTGCTGGCAGTCTGTCTGTTTCTTCTGCATCTTCTAGAATTTTGTGTGTGTTTACCAAGAGCATGACTTTTTGGGAGCTGACATGCAAACTTGGCACTGCAGCCCAAAGAGTACCTAGAGGCAGGAGAGAAGGCAGCTACATTCATCAAGACCAAGCTGTACAATGAAAAGACAAAGCGACTCACCCGCAGCTTCCGTGATGGTCCTTCTCAGGCGCCAGGCTTCTTGGATGACTATGCCTTCCTGATCTCTGGGCTGCTGGATTTGTATGAGTGTGGAGGTGACACCAAGTGGCTATTGTGGGCCCTTGACCTTCAAGCCTCTCAGGTGCCAAATGAAAAAAACAAGAGAGAATAACAGAACTATTGGGAAGAAGTCACTTTGTCAGTACTGGAGCAGACAGCTGAGTAGATGGGTTCAATGTTATGTTTGATCCTCTTGTGGTTTGAACATTTCAATAGGTGGTTGTTGTAACTTGGATCAACCCTGGAGGCTTCAATCTTGAGCTTTTCGGAGCTGTCTGTTGATAGTATCATCACTGAAATCTTTGTTAGGACCATGGTGGAGGGGAGTATTTCCTGAGAGCAAAATGCTTGTATCTTGTCACAGGACGAGCAATTTTGGGACAAAGAGGGAGGAGGTTATTACAGTACTCCAGAGGGTGATTCTTCAATCTTGTTCCGGATGAAGGAAGATTATGATGGGGCTGAACCCTCTGGAAATTCGGTTGCAGCTGTGAACCTTCTCCGTCTCTCATCTTTTCTAAGTGGGGATAGATCTGACTATTTCCATCACACAGCTGAACATCTCTTGGTATTGCTTTAAGCTCAGTCACGCCTTCAAATGTATATGTGGATTCTAAAGTAGATCAGTGGCATGATGACAGGTAACAATCTCTCTAAAGCAGGAATAGCTTGAGAGGTCAGAAAGCATGCATTATGAAGACCCAACTTGAGATGTATTACAGTACTTGAGCTAGTGGTAGTGTTGCTGTCGATTGTTGGGGGTGCAAATGGTTGTTGGGTGTAGGCTGTATATGAAAGCAGAATGAAGGAGGTGGCGATGGCAGTGCCACTTCTATGCTGTGCTATTGATGTGCTCAATGTGCCTTCCAAGAGGCAGGTCATTGTTGCAGGACCCAGATATGCACCTGACACAGACGCCCTTCTTGCAGCTTCTCATGCCACTTTTGACCCTGACAAAGTTGTAAGTGTTGTGCATTTGTTCATTCTGTCTGGACAAGAGGTTCCTTGTTCACACTCAGATTGATCTTAGAAATTTCTTGGAGACCAAATTGCAGAACTGATGCTATCTCTCATTTCCATGACTAATCAAAGCTAAATGGTCAAACGGTAATAATGTGTGTGGATTGCGGTGATGATGAGGGACAGATCTTTCATGTGGATGAAACAAATGCTCAGGACCAGGAATTTTGGCGTGAGATGAATCCAGGTGTATCTGCAATGTCACATAGCAGTCCAGAGGGGAAAGCGGTGGCATATGTGTGCCAGAATTTCACATGCCAAGCACCAACGTCTGATCCAACTGCATTGGAGCAGCTTCTTGCACAAACACCTCCAGCTCCCAAGATCTCCACTTTCAAGATAGGTTCAATGACCAAGTGAATTCTTTGTTCATAGTAGTTGAAACCATGTGGTCTAGGTCATGTATAATGTACTGAAAAATCAAGTATCTCAAATCAGCCTTTTGCACTTCCAACTCCACTCCTCTAAGGGTCCTTTATATTTATGGCTTTGGTACATGCAGCTGGCCTTTTCAGTTATCTTTTCCTGTTAATTATATACATATGTGTGTACATGTGTGTGATCACATGCACATATGCCAGATGGTAGCAAGTGGCATCATGACCCTCCAGATGTAAAGTATGCCAAACATAAGATTCAGTTAAACAAGTGATTTTCTTTCTTACAGGGGTGGGTGTTGCCTGATGTTTTTCTGGGGAGCCATTATCATGGCATATGGATTCTGAAAGGATTATTTTCAGAACTGGTCGGGTAGGGTGTAATTTTTTCAGAACCAGGTGGGTAAGTTTAGTGATCAGTTTGTAGAGAAAGTACCAGATGGGTTTAGGGTTTAGACAGTTTAGTGATCAGTTTGCAGACGAGTACGAGGTGGGTAGAGGTTTAGAAGGCTTAGTGATCAGTTTGCAGACAAGTGTTAAGTTACTGGGATGATCAAAGGAGTGAAGAATCTTATTATGAATTATTAAAATCCTCAGTCTGTGGAACAGTTGTCGTGCAATTCAGTGCACTGGACTGCTCTGAGTCTCAGCAATTAAGCTTGCAGCATGTCCAAGTTTGAAATTGAAGGTGATAAGATGAAAAACAGGCCTAAAATTTAACACCAAAGGAAATAACTATACATTACGTCCAATAAAACAATGTGAACTTGAAAAAGTGATGTATCCTTCTGACATCAGCACTTACATTTAACAAATTTTTCTTTTATTGTGGCTCATAATAATTAGTTGTGGCCAACGCCAAAGTTCAATTTAAGATTTGGACAGTCTCAAAATAGATTTGTTGCAATCTACTCCTTTTATAATGTTTATGAAATTGTAACATGTATGCAAGTGTCTCCTTAATTTGAGCATTATCCTGCACATGTGCAATGCAAAGACTAATTACACATTTTATCAAAAACATTACAAGCCTACTTTTACCTCCAAAACCATGGCAGGAAAAGCTTGGCCTCCATGTGCATTAACTGTGCCTGCCCATTATTAGGGTTTATGCACTTGCTAACAATTATGTTAATTAGGGTGTTGATGTGCCGTACACTTTAAAGCATGCAAGCCTTATAATGCTTTATATAACAATTGTTATAACACAACCCAACAACATTTCAAGGTTGTACAAAACATTCTTGAAGTAAAGTTAATTCAACACCCATTTCTTCTTGAGTGCAATAAATTATAACCCAAAGGCAACACACATAACAATTTAGAAATAAATAACCTTATAAAGTTGGAGCTTACCATTTGTGGATGAATACTATCCACCGATATTCATAGTAGCCTATTTGTTTTATAAACAATTTTTTTGAGAAATTAGAATTGTCTTAAAATAAAAAGTAGATTAATTTCTTGCCTCTAAATTGGTTTGATGGGGTTTAATATCTTCACAAGGTAACTAACTAATAGGTTGCTTTATAGATTATACACATGTAGTTGTGTAGTCATAGGGTAGTCATAATGTGGTTACAACCATAATTGAAGTTAAACGACTAAACAAAATATGATTAGATGACTAAAACTAAGACATCTAGTCATAAATTGTCCTAGCCATGAAAGACATGTTTTGGCATAGTGTTGTTGATCATAACATCCATGTTATTCATCAAGATTTAATAATGAAGATGTTTTAACCCCATGATGAAAGAGATCTACATGACAATTATTGATGAGATCAAAGTTGCAACAACTGATGAACTTCTTACTTTAGCCATTACAAAGACCATATGATATTGTGCAATGTTTTTTTACTTTTTTGGTTTTGAAATTTTGGTTTTTCTTTTCAAATTTACACCCAAAAAAAATTCCATTTTTTAATATCCACAGTGCAAACGTTTGCCCCAAAAAAATCACAAATAGTGTGAGCAACTAGGTCCTATGATACTTTTTAAATAACTGATCTTGTAAGCTATCTTTTTTATTGCTTGGTTTTGATTCAATATAGTCTATTTTTGTAAATGCAAAGCTTTGTCATTGATGGCAAAACTTTCATCACAATTTCCAACACCACACACCACATGGATGCATCTGGCATGATCTATCCACAATCTTATATATAAATTCACTTGGTGCGTGCGTGCGTGCGTGCGTCCGTCCGTCCGTCCGACGCGACAGTTCCGCGTTTTAATCCGCCGGCGGAATCGGCCCGGACGGACGGACGGACGGACGGACAGACAGATTTTGTATGGGAGAACCGGCCCGGACAGACGGCCTCTGTATAATTTCGACCAACGCTCGCTGGTCAGTCTGTCTGTGAGCGGTCAGTCTGTCTGTGACGGTGGGTATCAAGGTTGATATCTCTGTGGTTCTCAAACGGGTTTTGAAAAAA